>JGI25331J36430_1000077_pt1 | contig 60433 bp, 57 predicted proteins | sample HigsolmetaAR206D_FD_36430 | JGI IMG/M metagenome (IMG submission 36430) | reverse complement strand
CCCCTTATTGAGCACGGTTCACCTGCTTACCGTCCGAGCAACAGGTCTGTCCAAGCTGGCGAAGATGGCGAAGAGGCCGCAGGCGATCGCCGCGAAGACCGGCAGGCCGTGCGGAGAGATTTCCATCGCAAGCCCGCCGACCAGCGGACCCAGCAGGGCGCCGACACCCCAGGCGATGGAGAGCAGGGCATAGACGCTCACCAGCTCGCTGTCGTGGTAGCGGTCGCCGAGGATGGCGATGGTGATCGTGTAGATGCCGACGAAGGCGCCGCCCCAGAGGAAGAGAAGCGGGAAGGCAAGCCAGTCGTGCGAGAGGGCGAGCGGCCACACGAGCGCGCCGACGGTCGAGATGATCGCCAGAAGCACCAGGAGAAGACGGCGGCTCAGGCGGTCGCCCAGCCAGCCGACCGGCACCTGCAGCAGGATCGAGCCCACGAGCAGGATGGTAAGCAGGAAGGTGGCCGACTGCTCCTCCCAGCCAAGCTGGATCGCATAGATCGGCAGCAGGTTCAGGCCCGCCGCCTCAAGCGCGGCGATCAGGGCGGACGCGGCAACGGCCACGGGGATCAACCGCAGGTAGCTGAAGGGGTTTTGCGTCGAAGGCCGCTCCGGCGGAACGTCGATGGGCTTTCCCATGGCGAGAACGACGCAGGCGACGAGCGCGATGAGCGCGCCGATAACGAAGGCGAGATGCTCGTGCTCGCGTCCGGTCACAGACAGGATGGCGGGGCCCATCGCGGTGCCGGTCGACAGGGCCATGACATAGATGGCGATGGTGCGGCTGCGGGTCGCCTCGCTGGTGATCTGGTTCAGCCAGGCCTCGGAGACCACGAAGATGGTCTCGGACGCGGCACCAAGTGCGGTGCGCAGCACGAACCAGGGCCACAGCAACGGCGTGACCGGAAAGAGGGCCAGCAGGCCACCTGCCGCCAGAAGGGCCAGTTTCGCAAGCCGCCGGAAACCGAGATGCAGGGAAAGCCCGGGCAGAAGCGGGGCGACGACCAGGATGCCGACCGCGTGCATGGCGCTGTTGGCGCCGATCAGCGTTTCCGTGTAGCCATCCTCAGCCAGTTCAAGCGCAATGAGCGGGGCGCTCAGGCCATAGGTCAGGCCAAAGATCGCGGCGGTCAGGGTAATGACGGCGGATGTCGCTCTTGGGGCGCTCACGCGGTGATCCTTTCGCCCTGGGAATGTTCGGTGCGGCGGACGAGGGCGCGCCGCGAGCGGATTGCCTCGCTGATGCGGGTGCGCCAGCGGCGCTCGCTGTGTTCGACGACCTGGTTCAGCATGCGGGCGTAGTCGAGCACGAGGCCAGGGGTCCAGGTCATCGCCTCGGCGCGCCCGCGCAGGATGCGCATGATCCAGAAGTGCGGGTCGCTCAGGATCCGGAAGCTGTCCCGCAGCAGCCGGCCGGTGTATCCGGCGCCTTCGATCGCGGCGTCGAGCGCCTGGATCACGGTGGTCGAGCAGTTGCGCGCGGTGAGATTGTAGGTATTGTCCTTCGAGTATTCCCGCCAGAAAGCTCGGAGCGCCAGCGGATTGAAACGGCGGAAGCTCACCTGCTGGTCAGGCTTGCACCAGTTCGCGGACTCGACGGCAAGCGACTCGTTGAAGCGGCCGGGAACATTGTTCTCTGGGCTTGCCAGCAGCAGGGCCCGGAAATCATCGGGGCTGTGGTCGATGTCGTTGGCCGGATAGTGGCTGATGTAGATGTCCGGCGGCATTTCCAGCGCCGCATGGCCGGTGGAGATCACGCCGTTGCGGTCGACGGCGGCGATGTAGCGGTCAATCAGCAGGCGGCGTTGGGGGTCTCTTGCCGAACCGACGGCCGTCCAGACATACACGTTGAGGATCTGGTTGGGGTCGGGCGTGGCCGGAGGTTCGGGAACGATCAGGTTGATCCGGCCGCCCTGCCAGTTGCGCGCCGCATAGAGCGGGAGCGTGGTGATGGAAGCGCCATCGCGCAGACGCCGCAGGGGCANGGCCATGCGCACGAGGGCGTAACCGGACGTCAGGAGCAGCAGCGCGAAGCAGAACGGCACCGTGAAGCGGTGAGGCACCGGAAACTCGAAGAGGATCATCAGCGACAGGCTGATTTCGGTGAGACCGGCAAGGATGCCCAGGCGCCAGCGNGGGCCGTGGACAAAGCAGGCGCTTCCGATACGCAGNACACCGTCGGCGAGAAAGGCCGTGCCGAAGACAAGGGCCGCAGCAATGTTGTTGTCCCAGGGGATGTCGAAGACCACGAAGGCGGCGAACAGGAAGGCGATACCGCGCAGAGCGTCGATCCAGTGCCTGCGCAATCCCTGGGAGGCGGCAGCCACAAGTTCCACCAGTCCCTCAACCACGAGGAACAGGGCAAACGCATCCAGGACCACGGTCAGGACGCCGTCGCTGAGATCATAGAGGATGAGCGCCCCGAGCAGCATCCAGAGAATGCCGGCGGTCATGAGGTAGGGCCAGACGGGCTTGAGCGCGCGCGCCCCGAGAAGCAGGAAAAGAAGCCGGATCATGACGGAGGAAGCCAAATTTCGCGCACGCGCTCCGGCGTGTCGTGAGGATCTTGGTTGGAATCGNGCAGGCGATGGCGCGGATCGGGCCAGTTTTCCGAAGACGGCCCGAGCGNCCCAAGGCGATCAGAGGCAAAGCGGCCGCGGCAGATCNAGACAGGCTGGAGCATGGGCCCGTACCGGCCAAGAGCCGATTCTGACGACGATTTGTGCCTTGATTGTCACGTTCGACCGGCCCCCTGCATCGATGTGCTCGCGAATTGTCATCCTTGATGCCAAAGGATGGGCTNCCGGTAAAGACGAAAGCATGTGCCGGGAAGCGCAGACTGCCCCGTCGTTTTTTGCATGGCTCAAGGCGGGAAAACCGCTCCCGCTCGCTGAAGCCGCACGAATCTGCTCCCTCCGGCGAGGAAAAGTGCCCCGCCAGGGTTATGCCGGAATGCCGACGGCGGTGATGCGATGAGAGTAGCTGGACATGTTGTCGGCTTCCTGCTGCAGCCATTCGATGAGCTGCTTGCAGCGCACCGACAGCAGCTTGCCCTGGGGCCAGACCAGCCAGTAGCGGTAGTCGGGAAGGACGGCCTCAAACGGCTGGATCAGCTCGCCGGATTCGATCTGCGAGCGCAGCAGCCTGGACGCGCCGAGCATGATGCCCTGTCCGCTTACCATGCTCTGGTAGCGGACGTTGGTGTCATCGATGAAATAGTTCTGCTTGCCGTCCACCGGATCGGTACCGGCCAGCTCGAACCATTCGTTCCAGGAGAGCCTGTTCTCCTCGTGCAGCAGCGTGAAGTGCCTTAGATCTTCCGGCGTCTTCGGTACGCCGGCCCGGCTGGCCAGGGAGACGTGCATGATGGGCGTCAGACCGCCCGCCATGAGGGGAATGAAGGACACGCCGGCGGGCGGCTGCTTGCCCCAGATGATCGCCAGATCGGCCCGCTCGAAATCGGAGGATGATAACGTGTTCTGGTGAATCAGATTCAACGATATCTTGGGATGGGCGGCCCAGAGGGACTGCAGTTTCGAGGCGAGCCAGAAGCTGGAGAAGAAGGGGCGGCAGATCAGGTTTACCTGCTGGGAGCTGTTCTGCTGCCTGACCTGTTCAACGGCTGCGCCGATGTTCCTGAACGAGTCAATCAATCGCTGGTAGAGGTGGCTGCCCTCGCGGGTCAGGGCGAGCTGGCGGGATTCCCGCAGGAAAAGTTTGGTTCCCAGGAACTCTTCAAGCGAGCGGATCTGATGGCTTACGGCCGAGGGGGAAACGTTCAGATCCCTGGCGGCCTGCACGAAATTCAGATGGGTTGCGGCAACCGTGAATACCCTCAGGGCATTCAGGTGCATCAGGTTGGCCGTCGCCATGCGGTAGCTCCCTCCTCGTCCGCGGAGCGGTCCGAATACCCTAGGAAAGCCCGAACAGCTCCAGCCCTCCGTTCTTCGCGGTTCCGGTGGGAAAACCGGATTCCATTTCCTCCTGCTGCCGCTGCGAACGGTCCTCTCAGCCGATATTTATCCTGCTTAGTTTTGCTCTTCTTGCAAGTGGCTCTGCGAAGCCGAAGTTGAAAAAATCTCATCGGTCGCTGAGGGATTCGCGTTTCCCATCCGGGCAAGCTGGTCGCTAGTCTGATCCTGACATTTCAGCCGTTTGAAAGCGTGCAGGATATTGAAATGAACCAGCATCTTCTCACTTCTCCGATCCCCCTCGAAGAGCTCCGCTCAAGCACTCTGGAGGCGCAGCCGGTCATTGCCCTGCCTGCTGCGGTGTTTACCAGCCCCGAATTCTTCGACTTCGAGATGAACGCTGTGTGGCGGCGGGAATGGTTCTGTGTCGGGCATGTCAACGAGATCCCGAACTCCGGCGACTACTACACGATCCAGGTCGGCAACGATCCGCTGATTGTCGTGCGTGACAGGGACGGCCAGGTGCAGGTGCTGGCAAATGTCTGCCAGCACCGCGGCATGATCCTGGCCGAGGGACGCGGCAATGTCCGCCGCCTGCGCTGCCCGCTGCATGCCTGGACCTACGATCTTTCCGGCAAACTGGTTTCGGCTCCGGGCGTGACGGACACCGGCTCGGAGGCGGAGAAGGAGGCGGCAGCCAAGATCTGCCTGCCGCGCATCCGCACGGAGGTGTGGGAAGGTTTCATCTTCATCGCCTTCAATGAGGAACTGCCGCCGGTCAACGAGCGTCTGGGCAAGCTGAGCGAGCAGCTGCGGAACTATGAGATGGCCTCGCTCTTCCCGGCTGATCCGCTCGATCTCAAGGAGTTCGACTGGAACTGGAAGATCTTCAACGATGAGTGCTACCACTGCATGTACCTGCATTCCAGCTCCTGGGGTGACATGTACGAGCTGGTCCGCGGCTCAACCCTGAACGAGCAGGTCGAGTTCAACGATCTCGAGAAGGGCATCGTCTCCTACAACCTGTGCAGTTCGCANGTCGATGCCGCGCCGACCTACACGAAATCCATCATCCAGCCGCCGCTGCCCGGTCTGACGGAAGAGCAGCGTAAACAGCTCAGCTACATTACGGTTGCGCCGAACCTGCTGATCGTGGCGATGCCGGACAAGGTGAAGTATTTCCTCTGGCTGCCGGTCGGCGCCCAGAAATCCCTCTACGCGGTCAGCTGGATGTATCCCAAGACCACGCTCGCACGGGATGACTTCCGCGAGAAGTACGACCGGGAGGTGAAGGACCTCTGGCCGGTGATGGAGGAGGACCTCTGGGCCTGGCGCAGCTGCCAGAAGGGCTACAACTCCAGTTTCTCGGCCCGTGGCCCGCTGGCCACGGAAGAGGAGGTCATCAAGCGNCTGCAGACGTGGCTCGTACAGAAGTACGCNGCCGAAGATGCACGCGCCCGCGTCAGTGCCCAGTGACCAGCATGAGCGGAACTGGNACCATCGCTGCGCGGGTGAAGCGGCTGGATAATGCGGGGGAGGANATCCTTCGCGTTGTCCTCAAGCCGGAGGGAGCGGATCGCTTCCCCGGCTGGGCTCCGGGCGCGCACATCGACCTGGTGCTCCCCATCGCCGCCGGGGACGGGGAGCCGGTTGTCCGGCAGTACTCGCTGTGCAGCGATCCGCAAGACCTGTCAGAGTACCAGATCGCGGTCCTGCGCGATCCCAATAGCCGCGGCGGCTCGAGCTGGATCCATGACCAGCTCAAGGAGGGCGNTCCAATCACGATCGGGATGCCCAGAAATCACTTCCCGTTCCAGCCGGGGCAAAGAACCCTGTTCATCGCGGGGGGCATCGGCATCACGCCGATCCTGCCTATGGCCCGGCAGGCTGAGGCCGAGGGCCGCGACTGGCGGATGGTGGTGGCTGTTCGGAGCCGCCAGCGCCTGCCGCTCGGCGACGATCTGGCGGGGCTGCCCCAGGAGCGCATCCATTATCATTTCGATGAGGAAGCAGGGCTCCTGGATCTCGCCTCGCTGCTGGCGCCGNTCGGCTCCGAAACGATCGTTTACTCGTGCGGTCCCAAGCCTCTTTTGAACGCCCTGCAGGAACGCAATTCCGGCGCGCCGTGGCAGTTCCGCTTCGAGCGGTTCGCAGCGGAGCCAGTGGTCACGGGCGGTAACAGGCCCTTCGACATCATCTGCCGTTCGAGTGGCAAGCGCCTGCACGTTCCGGCCGACAAGAGCATTTTGCAGGTCCTTCGCGAGGCGGGGATCAAGGTTGAGAGCTCATGCCGGGACGGCGTGTGCGGCACCTGCGAGGTTCGGGTCCTGTCCGGTACGCNTGAACATCGCGACAGCGTGCTCACGCCGGAGGAGCGTGANGAGGGCGGCTACATGATGGTCTGCGTCTCGCGCGCCGTCAGCGATGTTCTCGAGTTGGATATCTAGGAATGTACGAATGAAGATTGTCGTTACTGGTGGTTCTGGTCGTGTTGGCCGTCATGTGGTCTCCTGCCTGGCGCGGGACCACGAGGTGCTGAACGCGGATCTTGCGCCTCCGTCGAATGCGGAAGACGGCGTCAATTGGGTTCGCGCCGACGTGATGCAGCTGGACGACCTCCGGCAGGCGTTCCAGTCCGCCGATGTCGTCATTCATCTGGCCGCGCTGGACTACGACTGGGGCTGCCCGGATGAGGCGTATATCAACGTAAACACCCGCGGAAGCTGGCATGTCCTGCAGGCCGCCGAGGAGGCCGGTGTCCGGCGCGTTGTGCTTTGCTCCTCGATCTCCATCTGCGGTCTGCAGGAGATGAGGCCCGACTGGAAGCCTCAGACCCTGCCAATCGACGAAACCCACGACAACCGCCCGGTCTACGCCTATGGCGTTAGCAAGCAGATCGCCGAGCTCATGGGCCAGAGCTTCGTGCGGCGCGGCTCGATGGAAGTGGTCATGATCCGGCCGCTCGCCGTCATCCTGCCGGAGACCCTGGAGCAGTATGTCCAGTTCGTTGACGCGCCGGATCGCCGCTGGCTGTTCTACTACATCACGGCCGAAGACCTCGCTCGGGCCTTCAAAGCTGCGGCGGAGGTTCCGGGTATAAACGGCGAAAGCTTTTACATCGGCGCTGACGACAGCTCGCACCCCGAACCGACACTTGCCTGGGCGGAACGCATCCTCGGCTCGCTGCCGGAGACGATCGACCGCGCATATTTCGAACGCAACCCTCGTGCCTCCGTGTTCAGTAACGCCAAGGCCCGCCGGCTGCTGGGCTGGGCGCCCACNTCGGACTTCAACGAACTTCGTCGAAAGCTTGGATAACAGGTTCAGGAGCTAACCATGGACTACGTCAGGACTGGAAAGGTGGATTGGACCGGCGACAATCCGCCCATCTATCTCAAGCTCGATCCGGCCGGCGACTGGTCGACGCTGGCGCTCTTCTTCCGGATCAACGCGTCGGATTACGGCCGGGGCCACATGACGCTGGTTCTAGAGGACCCGTACAGCAAGATCGGCGTGGAGAACCCCACGCGGCTCTGCTACACGGACAATGCACCGCTCGCTCGATACCTGATCAACGATTTCGTCCGCAAGTTCGGCCTGTTCCGTCCCGCTGGCGAAGCACTCGACGCGCTGCCAATCATTGACGGAGCCGTGTTCTCGGTGGAAGCTGATTATCCAAAACATGTTACGGAAATCGCCATTGCCGGGGACAATCGCGTCGATATGCGGTGGAACGATCTGCAGGACATGTTCGCGGTGGCGCAGCCCCCGCGCGACAGCCAGACCGGCATGCACGAGATGTTCTCTATCTTCCAGCCCGCTGGATCGGCGGCGATCATCGTGAACGGACGACAACTTCTCGGACAGACAGTCGAACGCGACTTCTTCGACCGTCGGACGCAGTCGGCGGCGCTGGCTCACAGCGAATCCTGGATTCGCGCTTCGTAAGACGGCCTCAGAGCCGCAGGGGAAATGGCTGCACCGAGAAACCAGATGTCAAACGAGAATCCGAACGCGATCGCCTTTTCCAGGATGAATGCCGTGCGGCCGGTATGGACGGGCATGCGCCGTCTTTCCAGTCTGCCGGGACTTTCCGGCCGGATCATTCTGCATGCGGGACCGAAATTCCGGGATTTTTCAAGCATACCAGTTCCGGTCCGCAACTCCTTGATCTCGATCATACTTCGCGAAAAGTGGGCGGAGAACGTCGAGAGCGCCGAAATGCTTCTGCAGGACGGTTCGATTTCTGTCGAGCCGGCGCAGGAATACAATGTCTATGTCCCCCTCGCCGGAGCCGCGGGCCCTTCGACGATGCTGATCGAGGTCAGGGACGAGGCGGGGGATGGTGCCGCCTACAGCCCGCTTAACGAGGGCATGGAGCTGTGCACCCGGCTGGGTATTCTCCATCCGGACCTGCCCGCGCACCTCGAATGGCTGGATGGGGTTCTCGCGCCCTGGATCGATGGCCTGTTGACGGAGCGGCCACTTCCCCTCGGCCCCGTTCTACGGGAAGCCATAGCGCAGCAGGACGATTGTCATTCGTGCACGGTGGCAGGCTCGCGGCTGCTTGCCGCCGCGTTGCTCGATCGCGACGGAGGGCGGTCAAACACGTCGGCGATCGAAGCCTTCCTGGATGGCGCTCCGGCTTTCGCGCTCAATGTGTGGATGGCGATGTGCGGCCTGGTGGCGCGGGCGGCCGCTGGCGTTCCCGGCTCCACCCTGGTTGTCAATGCCGGGGGCAACGGCGTCCAGTTCGGCTTCCGTCTCGCGGGGGACGCATCGCGCTGGCACGTCAATCCCGCTCCGAGGATTCACGGCACCGTGGAACCGAGATTTGCGGGTGCTGAGGGGCTGCCCGCGCTCGGTGACAGCGCGATCGTCGACGTGATGGGGCTCGGCGGCCAGCTTCTGGATCAGGCCGTCCCGGTGCGCGAGGCGCTGGCGGCGCATCTGCCGGCCGGCATAACCGAGCGCCCGCGCAAATTCCTGTCCGGGACGCTCGATCTGTTCGGACGGCTAGCCGCGACCGATTGCTCAGCCGTTCTCGGTTCAAGCATCGGGCCGGTGATCCTGCTCGGCATGATCGACCGCCTCGGCGAGCGCGGTCGCGTGGGCGGCGGTTGCGTCGTGACGACCGGAGCCGACTGGGCTCCCGGCTACGCCCGATAACCGCTGGTTTGGGGAGGAAAACGTGCGCTATCTCCATACGATGATCAGGGTAACGGACCTGGACGAGGCGCTCCATTTCTGGTGCGACATTCTCGGTCTGAGGGAAGTCCGGCGGCGGGAATCCCCGGAAGGGCGCTTTACGCTCGTCTATCTTGCAGCGCCCGATGATTTCGAGGCAGCGGCCCAGACGAACGCGCCCATTCTGGAGCTGACCTGGAACTGGGATCCGGAGAATTACACGGGCGGCCGGAACTTCGGCCATCTCGCCTTCGAGGTCGAGAACATCTACCGGTTCTGCGAAAAGCTTAAATACGCGGGCATTACCATCAACCGTCCTCCGCGCGACGGATACATGGCGTTCATTCGCACGCGCGAGGGAATTTCCATCGAACTTCTTCAGAAGAGCGACAGGCTGCCACCACAGGAGCCCTGGGCGTCCATGCCGAATGTCGGGACCTGGTAAGCCGATGCAAGACGTTGTTTCCGCAAGCGCGAGGCCGGCATGAGAGACGATGGAATTGGCTCCATCCGGCGTCACGTCAATGACTGCCTCGAGCGGATCGACCGTTTCGAGGACAGGATCAGAGCCTTTGTCACCTTCGACCGAAGCGCGGTGCTTTCCCAGGTCGAGGGCAGGGCGGACTGGTTCCGCAACCGGCCGCTGGCCGGCATTACTCTGGGCGTGAAGGACATCATCGACGCGCTGCCGTATCCGACCGAATGCGGTACGCGTTTCCGCCGCAGCACCCAGCCGGTGCAGGACGCTGCTGTCGTGGCCCGGCTAAAGTCGGCCGGTGCGGTCGTGTTCGGTAAGACGGTCACGACCGAGTTTGCCTATTTCGCGCCCGGACCGACGCGCAATCCGTTCGATCTCAACCGGACGCCGGGAGGCTCGTCGAGCGGATCGGCGGCGGCGGTTGCCGCCGGTTTCATCGATGTCGGGCTTGGCTCCCAGACCGCCGCGTCCATCACCCGCCCGGCGTCCTACTGCGGCGTCGTCGGCTTCAAGCCCACCCATGGCCGCTACAGCCTTGCGGGCGTCAGGGGCCTCGCTCCGTCATTCGACACACTCGGGTTTCTCTGCCGGGATGTCCCGACCGCGGCGCAGGTGCATTCGGTCATCATGGCCGCAGACCGGGTCGCGGAGCCGAAGGCGCCCGCCCGCGTCGGCGTTTGCCGCACGCCGTGGTGGGACATGGCCGAGGCGGCAACGCAGGACGCGCTGCTGAAGTCGGCTGTCTTGCTGTCGGCGGGTGCGGAGGTCGAGGAAGTCGGCCTTGACGATTTCGTGGATGGCGTCCGGCTGCAGGCGGAAATCATGGCCTTCGAGGCTGCCGCGATGANTTCGCCCGACGGGGATGTGCTCGAGCGGGATCTGAGCCCGGTACTGATGAAGATGATAGAGCTCGGGCGCGAGATGGATTACGCGCACTACCAGAAAAGCCTGCGGGATGCGGCGGAACTTCGCCGGCGTATCGACACGGTCTTCGAGACATATGACGTGCTCGTGGCTCCGGCCGCCCCCGGCGAGGCGCCCGAGGGACTTGCCTCGACCGGCGATCCCATTTTCAGCAGGCTGTGGAGCCTTCTCGGCCTGCCCACGATCACGGTGCCGGGTTTCACCGGGCCGTCTGGAATGCCCGTCGGAATACAGCTTCTCGCGCGAGCGGGACAGGACGAAGCCCTGCTTTCACATGCGCTTTGGGCCGAGCAGCTGCTGCCTGCGCCGAAGCGGTGGACGTCTGTTGGTATGGAGGTGTCTGATGCTTAACACTCAGTCCGAGGCCAGCGTTTCTGCGCAGGGCATGACTGAAAGGCACGAACGCTTCGGAAGCGACGACTACGTCGTGTTCAAGAACGTCCAAAAGACCTACGACGGCGAGCATCTGATCGTGAAGGATCTCAATCTCTCCGTCCGGAGGGGCGAGTTCCTGACGATGCTGGGGCCGTCCGGTTCCGGCAAGACGACCACGCTGATGATGCTGGCCGGGTTCGAGACGGCGACCGGCGGCGAGATCTACCTGAACACCCGGCCGATCAACAAGGTGCCTCCGCACAAGCGTGGCATCGGCATGGTCTTCCAGAACTATGCCCTGTTCCCGCACATGACAGTGGGCGAAAACCTCGCCTTCCCGCTCGAGGTCCGCAAGATGCCGAAGGAGGAGCGGGAGGTCCGCATCAAGCGCGCCCTGGACATGGTGCAGATGAGCGCCTTCATCAACCGCCGACCCGCGCAGCTTTCAGGCGGCCAGCAGCAGCGCATCGCGCTTGCCCGCGCGCTGGTGTTCGACCCCAAGCTTGTGCTGATGGACGAGCCGCTGGGCGCGCTGGACAAGCAGCTACGCGAGCACATGCAGTTCGAGATCAAGCGTCTCCATACCGAGCTCGGGATCACGATGGTGTACGTGACCCACGACCAGGGCGAGGCGCTCACAATGTCGGACCGGATCGCGGTCTTCAACGATGGCCGGATCCAGCAGCTGGCTTCGCCGGAGGATATCTACGAGCGGCCCGTCAACAGCTTCGTTGCCCAGTTCATCGGTGAGAACAACAAGTTGCTCGGTACCATAGAGAACGTATCGGGCGGCCGGGCGGCCGTGCGGCTGGACAGCGGGGAGGTCATCGAGGCAACGCCTGCCACTTTCATGTCGAAGGGGCACCGGACGGTTGTTTCCATCAGGCCGGAGAGGGTCTCCTTCGGGCCTGCTTCCGAGCCCGGCACGACAGCGTCGATGGAAGGCGAAGTCCTGGAGATCATCTACATGGGCGACATTCTTCGCACGCGGCTGCGTTTGGGCGGAACCGACAGCTTCATCGTGAAGATACCGAATTCACCGGACCATTGCCGTCTCAATCCCGGTGAAAGGGTCCAGGTCAGCTGGAAAGTGCAGGACGCACGGGCACTGGAGGCTGCCTGAACCTGAATATCGAGTGACTTTCATCCTGCTATCTATCTACCGGACGACGAGGGGAGGAGGACATGAAACAGATAGCGCTGTCTCTTTGTGTATCTTGCATTGCATTTTCTGCGGCCCAGGCCGACGTGACGGTCATGTCGTGGGGCGGAGCCTACGGATTTGCCCAGAACGAGGCGCACCTGAAGCCGTTCACGGCCAAGACCGGCATTCGCACGGTCATGGTCGACACGGACAATGCGGCCGCGCCGATCAAGGCGCAGGTGGACGCCGGCAACGTCACGGTGGACGTGGCGTCGATGGAGCTGGCCGACGCAATCCGTCTGTGCGACGAGGGCCTGCTGGAGACGATCGATCCTGCAATTCTCCCGGATGGCAATGACGGAATCCCGGCAGTCGACGACTTCTTCTCGGGCGGTCTGACCGATTGCGCTGTCGGCACCGACCTGTGGGCGAACATCATCGCCTATGACGCATCGCGGTTCGGCGATGCCTGGCCCTCCAAGGCGGCCGACTTCTTCGATCTCGAGCGTTTCCCGGGCAAGCGCGGCCTGAAGAAGAGCCCGAAGGCCGTGCTCGAGCTTGCGCTCATGGCTGACGGCGTGCCGGCTGCAGAGGTCTACGGCCTCCTGCGCACGCCGGAGGGACGCGCGCGCGCCTTTGCCAAGCTCGACGCGATCAAGCCCCAGATCGTCTGGTGGGAAGCGGGCGCGCAGCCGCCGCAGCTGCTGGCGGACGGCGAGGTGGTCATGACCACCGCCTACAACGGCCGTATCTTCAACGCGCGGGTCGATGAGGGCAAGCCGTTCGAGATCATCTGGGATGGCCAGATCTCCGAGCTCAATACTTACGTTATCCCGAAGGGCGCGCCAAACCTGGAGGAGGCGTTCGAGTTCCTCAAGTTCGCCACCTCGACGGACGGGCTGGCGGCGCAGGCGAAGTACATTTCCTACGGGCCCGCGCGCAAGTCGTCCAATGCGGTCGAAATCATCTACAAGGACGGCGTTACCGTGATGGGGCCGAACCTGCCGACCGCGCCGGAAAACATGGTCAATGCGCTCGAGACCTCGCTGGATTTCTGGGTCGACCACGACACGGAGCTCAACGAGCAGTTCAACGCATGGCTAGCGACAAACTGATCGCCTGAGCGGGCAAGCCCGGGGTCACCTGTCCCCGGGCGCCCCATTGCGGTTCGCGGGAGAAACCGATGGCAAATTCCTTCGCCTTTTCAATGGCTCCGGTCGATGTATCGCAGGACGGGGAGACCCTTCGCAGGTCACTCCACCGCGCGCAGATGAAGGCCAAGATCAAAGCGCTGCTGCTGGTGTCGCCGCTCCTTCTGTTTATCGTGGTGACGTTTCTGGTGCCGATCGGGCAGCTGATGATGCGCTCGGTCTATCACGACGGCTTTTCAAGCAACGCGCCCAACCTGGCGGCCTGGTTCGAGATCAATCCGGAAGGCACCGCGCCGACCGAGGAGGCCTATGCCGCGCTGGTGGCCGACTTGCAACTGATGAACCAGACCAAGACCGCGGGCGAAGCCGGAACGCGGATCAACTACTCCGTTCCGGGCGCACGGTCTCTCTTTACGTCGACAGCGCGCGCCGCGAAGAACCTGCAGCCGCCGTTCAAGGAGGCGGTGCTGGCGCATGACGCGCGCTGGGAGGATCCGCTCCTGTGGACGGCCATGCGCAACGCTGCCTCTCCCTGGACGCTCGACTTCTATCTGACCGGCATGGATATGCGCTACGGCAAGGATGGCGGTGTCGAGCTCCTGCCGTCCGGGGAGCGGATCTATCTGTGGCTCTATGCCAAGACTTTCATTCTTTCCGGCATCATCACGCTGATCTGCCTGCTGCTGGCGTTTCCGATCGCGCACCTTCTGGCGACGCTTCCGCCGAAGACGTCGAACCTGCTGATGATCCTGGTGCTGCTGCCGTTCTGGACATCGCTGCTGGTAAGAACGACGAGCTGGATCGTCCTCCTGCAGGGGCAGGGCGTGGTCAACAGCCTGCTCGTCGCCACGGGATTGATTGACGACAGCGGCCGGCTCTCCATGATCTACAATCAGACGGGCACGATCATTGTCATGGTCCATATCCTGCTGCCGTTCATGGTGCTGCCGCTCTATTCCATCATGAAGGTCATTCCCGCCAGCTACGTGCGCGCGGCGCGCAGTCTCGGGGCGACGCCCTGGACGGCCTTCTGGCGCGTCTACCTGCCACAGACGCTGCCGGGTATCGCGGCCGGCGTGCTGCTCGTCTTCATCCTGGCCGTGGGCTACTACATCACCCCGGCGCTGGTCGGTGGGGCGGACGGACAGCTGTTCTCCAACCAGATCCAGTTCCACATGTCGCGGTCGAACTGGAGCCAGGCGGCGGCGCTTGCAGCGATGCTGCTGGCCGGCGTGCTGGTGCTCTACTGGCTCTATGATCGCCTGATCGGCATCGACAAGCTCAAGCTGGGGTAAGGAGGGGCCAATGAGATTTCCAGCCTATGCCACCGTGTCAGACCGCCTCTTCTACTACGCCTATATCGCGGTCTGCGCCCTGATCTTCGCCTTCCTGGTGGCGCCAATCCTGGTCATCATTCCGCTGTCGTTCAATGCCGAGCCCTACTTCACGTTCACCGAGGAGATGCTCAGGCTGAACCCGGAGGGCTACAGCCTGCGCTGGTACCGGATGCTCGGAGCCCTTGGCATGCAGAACCCGGACGAGACGGGACTTGTCCAGTGGTGGAGCGATCTCTGGGCGAATGCCACGTGGGTGGATGCGGCGAAGAACTCGCTGATCATCGGGTTCTGGACCACACTGCTGTCGACGGTGCTGGGGACGCTGGCGGCGCTCGGCCTCTCCCGGCCGGAGATGCCGTTCCGCAGGCTTATCATGGCGATCCTGATTTCGCCGATGATCGTCCCCATCATCATCGTCGCCACGGGCATGTTCTTCTTCTTCTCCAGTCCGTGCGACGTGATCGGGCTCGAGTGCGGCAGGCTCACCTCAACCTATACCGGGGTGGTGCTTGCCCACACGATCCTGGGCACCCCCTTCGTCATCATCACGGTGACGGCGACGCTGTCGGGCTTCGACCGGTCGCTCACGCGGGCGGCGGCAAGCCTGGGGGCCGATCCGTGGACGACGTTCCGTCGCATCGTTCTGCCGCTCATCTTCCCGGGCATCGTGTCGGGCGCTCTGTTTGCCTTCGTCACCTCCTTCGACGAGGTGGTGGCCGTGCTCTTCATCGCCGGACCTGAACAGCAGACGATTCCGCGGCAGATGTGGAACGGCATCCGCGAGCAGATCAGCCCTGCCATCCTGGCGGTTGCAACGATCCTCGTCGTTCTCTCCGTTGCGCTTCTGGCCACCGTCGAGCTGTTGCGGCGGCGAACGGAGAGGCTTCGGGGCGTCGCCTCCTGATCGCAGGCACGTGCGCTTGCAGATCGCAAGGCATCCCCGCATGCGCGAAAAAATCCAAGGGCCGGAGGTCACAGGGGGCCGGCCAGGCGGATTCGCGCATGCGGGGGCATCCCCGGTGATGGCACCCTTCTGCCGGGCCGAGGGGGCGCGAGGGGGCGGGCAGCGCCGTCCCTGGCGCGACAAAATGATCCGCAGCCGGATATTGGCAGAGATGACCGGCAGGGCAACCATTGCACCGTTCCTGATGCTGATTCAGGGGGGTAGGCGATGGGGCTCGTGATACAGATCGGACCCAAGGATACATTCAACATCGCTGAGCGCCGTTTCCGGCTCATCGAGGCGTTTCCGGAGACGAATACGGCACATATCCAGGAGCTCGGCGAGGAACCGCTGCTCGTATCCTACGAGAAGTGGACAAAGATTTCCGGCAGCATAGCGCTGCGGCTGACGCAGGTATCGAGCCGGTTCTCGGTCAAGGTCGACATCGAAGCGCCTCAGACCATTCCCATCTGGCGGAATGGCAAGAGCTGGGTGGAGCGCGAGGACGTGGCGCTGCTTGCGCCCGTGCCGATCATGCACCTGGAGTCCGGCCTGGAAACCGTCCAACAGTATGGCCGCGTCGCCTTCGGCAGCATGGCGTGGGAAAGGTTCGACGCGCTCAGCGCCATGCTGCAGGGAAGGCCGTGCCAGGTGTTCATCTATGCCTCGCACGGGCAGCCCGCGCCGGTGCCGCATGTCACCTGGGTTGCGACCTATCTGCGCTGGGTGGAGTCGCGGAACGGCGCACACCGAGACGGACTCAAGTACCGTCCCAAGTCCACGTTCAACGATCCGTCGGACAACCTCGGACACTGGGCAATCTTCTGGGAGGTGACCGATCTGCGGAAGCTGGAACCTGCCGAGCGGATTCCGATGGACAGGTTCCGGGGGCTCGACCAGAAGAAGAACTACCTCAAGACGTTCAGGCCGGAAGGCCCGGTGCTCGTCGAACCGTTGTGAGACGAATGGATGCTCCGTGGCGAACGGCGCGGCGTCAGCCGCGGGGCGGCATTTTCCGGTGGAAGCGCACTCGAAATTCCCGCGACGATCCGCCAGTATGTGCGCCGGCGGGGGCCGGCCGCCTGTGTGCGAGGCAGGGGGATTGCCGATGATGCGGTCACCGGCCGCCCGGAGACGAGGAAGCAGATGCACCTGGGAGGAAAGACAGTCGCATGGGCCTGATTACCTATCTGACGCGCATACAGTTCGATTTCGGCGCCACGGCGCTCATCCGCGAGGAGCTCGCGATCCTTGGCGCGAGCCGCCCGCTGGTCGTCACGGACGCTGGGATCGTTCGCGCCGGGATCATCGAGTACGTTCTCAAGACAGGCGGTCTCGACCCGAAGCTGCCGGTCTATGACGGAACGCCCGAGAACCCCACCGAGGCGGCGGTGCTGGAGGCCCGCAATCTCTTCCTCAGCGCCGCTTGCGATTCGATCCTCGCGGTCGGGGGCGGGTCTTCGCTCGACCTCGCCAAGGGCGTGTCGCTGCTTGCCACCCATGCCGAGCCGCTGGAGCAGTATGCGGCGATCCTCGGCGGCATGGGCAAGATCACCGCGAAAAAGCCGCCGGTCATTGCGGTTCCGACGACGGCGGGAACCGGCAGCGAAGTGGGACGGGCCGCGCTGATCACGCTGAACGACGGCCGCAAGCTCGGCTTCATCTCGCCGCACATGATCCCCGAGGTGGCAATCTGCGACCCGGAACTGACGCTGGGCCTGCCGCCCTATCTCACCGCAGCCACGGGCATGGATGCCATCACGCACTGCATCGAAACCTACCTCAGCCCGCGCGACAATCCTCCGGCGGAGGCGATCGCTATCGACGGGTTGAAGCGGGCAATGCGGCACATCCGCCAGGCCGTCAGCGACGGGTCCGACCGGCAAGCGCGCCGTGAGATGATGATGGCTTCGTTGCAGGGCGGTCTCACCTTCCAGAAGGGCCTCGGCGCCGTTCACAGCATGTCGCATGCGCTGGGCGGACTGCAGGAGCCACGGCTTCATCACGGAACGCTCAATGCGGTGCTGCTGCCGGCGGTGCTGCGCTTCAACGAGCCGTCCGCGCCGGAGAAATATGCGGAAATCCGGAAGGCCATGGAGCTGGCACCCGAGGCCGACCTGGCGGAAGCCATTGCTCAGCTCACGAAGGAGCTGGGACTGCCGCGGACGCTTGCCGAAATGGGCGTGCCCCGCGACTGCCTGCCGGCGATGGTGGATCGCGCTTTCCTCGACCACAGCACGGCAACCAATCCGCGCCCCATCACGCGGGACGATTTCGCTGCGCTGTTTGAAGAGGCAATGGACTACTGATCCGGTGAATTTGAAGGGAGGCGGGAACGCTGTAGGTCGCTGACCGGCAAGTCCCGGCTCTCGCAACGTCCGGCAGGTGCGCGGCCTTGGCCGAGGTCGCCATGATGGCGCGGCTGGGCGGCAGGCATGCAGTGTCGCGCCGGCAGGCTTGCGCCCCCATTCCGGTTCCGACTGAACAGGTTCGCATCCTAGCGAGACGGTCGAGCCGAGGCCAAGCCCGACCGTCACCGCAACGCCCGAAGCGCGTTCAGGATAACCGCGACGTCGATCACCTCCTGCAGGAGAGCGCCGGCGACAGGCGGAAGATAGCCGAAGGCCGCGACGACCATGGCCACGACCGACAATCCGAGACCGATGATGACGCTTTCGAGGGCGATGCGGCGCGTGCGGCGGGCAACGCTCACCGCCACGGCAAGCTTGTCGATACGGTCGACCAGAAGCACCACGTCGGCGCTTTCGGCGGAGGCCGCCGAGCCGCGCGCACCCATGGCGACGCCGACGGTGGCGCTGGCCAGTGCGGGCGCGTCGTTGACGCCATCGCCCACCATCAGGACAGGGGCTCCCGCCGTTTCCTGTTCGACGATCCGGAGCTTGGCCTCCGGCGACAGCTCGCCATGGGCCACGGCTACCGACAGCTGGTTGGCAACGGCATCGACGACATCCTGACGGTCGCCAGAGGCGATGACGATCCGGTCCATTCCGGCGGCCCGGAGCCTGTCCAGCGCGGAGGCCGCGTCGGGCCTGAGATCGTCCGCAAGCACGATGATACCGGCGAGCCTACCGTCGACCGCCACGGCCACGACGACGGCTCCCTCAGGCAGGCCATCGCGCAGGGAATAGGGATCGCGATCCGGGGCGATGCCGTGGATGAAGCCGCTGCCGCCCACCACGACGTCTCGCCCTTCGACGGTCCCGCGTATGCCGGTGCCGCCGACTTCGGTGACACCGGAGGGGGTGGACAGATGCAGGCCCCTGCCGCGCGCTTCCCGCACCAGCGCCCTGGCAATGACGTGGCCAGAAGCCTGGTCGAGGGAAGCGGCCAGACGCAGCATTTCGGTGGCGTCCCAGCCGTCCACCGTCCGCATGGCGACGATATGCGCCTCGCCGAAGGTCAGCGTTCCCGTCTTGTCGAGGATGGCTGTCCTCACCTTCGCCAGCATTTCGAGGGCGCCGCCGCTCTTGATGAGAACGCCCTCGCGGGCGAGCCGCGACATTCCAGCGATGAGTGCAACCGGCAGGGCGAGGATCAGCGGGCAGGGCGTGGCCACGACGAGCACCGCCAGCGCGCGGATCCTGTCGCCTGTGATCCACCAGGCCGCGCCGGCGATCAGGAGGGTGAGCAGCAGGAACCAGACCGCGAAGCGGTCCGCGATGCGGACGATGGGCGCCTTGCGCTCCTGGGCCTGCCGCACCAGCCGGACAATGTTCGCGTAGGTGCTCTCCCCGGCCGCCCTGGTAGCGCGCAGATCGAAGGGTGCGCCGACATTGGCGGAGCCGCTCAGCACCTCATCGCCCTCCCGGAGCTTTGCCGGCAGACTCTCGCCCGTGAGGGCCGAGAGGTCCAGCGTGGCGCCTTCAGAAAGCAGAACGCCGTCCACCGGCGCCACTTCGCCCTGGCGCACGAGGATGCGGTCGCCGGGCCGGAGCTCGCTGATCGGTACGGTTTCGATGGTGCCATCGACATAGCGGCTCGCTTCACGGGCAACACGGTCGAGAAGTGCGGTCATTTCCCGGCGCGCGCGACCCTCGGCGTAGCTTTCGAGGAACTGACCGCCGGAATACATGAGCGCAACGATGTTGCCCGCCAGCGGCTCACCAAAGATGATGGCCGCCAGCATGGACAGAGCGGCCACCAGGTCGAGGCCGACTTCGCCGCGGCGCAGGGTGGTGACGATCTCCAGCATCAGCCCGGCGAGAACGATGGCCGTGCCGGCGGACCAAATCCAGTCCGCCGAGGGCGTGCCGGCGAGCCAGAAGACGAAGCCGCCGATCAGGCCGGCTGTTGCGACCGCAACGAGGAAGGTGCGTGACGAGAGTATCTGCATCGGGTTGTGCTAGGCGCCCAGCGCGAAGGAGCGGAGGCGGGAAGAAGAGATCGGTTTCTTTGGCTTGCCCCGCCGCGCCCGTGGCGCGCAAGAGCGGTCAAGCAGGAGGACCCATGCGGAACAAGAGTGGGCGTGTTACCGTCACGGCGGAGGGCACTGCCGACGCAATCATGACCAAGAAGTGCTACCGATGCCATCTTCGCTCCGTCATGGCTTCCCGCCTTCGCCAAATCCGCTCCCTGTCCTGTGCCAGCTTAGCATCCGGGGGACGTTGCGCAACTCACGGGGGTGAATTGGCTCTGAAGCGGGTTGCCGCGGAGCCAATGACGGCATCGTGCCCACGGCGAGCCTGATCGTCGGCGTAGCCTCGGCCGCGCCGGGCGCCCGAGGAAATCCACCGCCGGCGTCAGGAGGAGGAGAGGTCGAGTCCGGCGAGGATTTCCTCGGTATGCTCGCCCGGAAGCGGGGGAGGGGCAGAGACGCCGGGACCGTCATGGGCGAAGCGGAAACCGGCGTTGAGGATGGACGTGCGGGAGACGGCGGGGTTCGGCACGTCGATCTCGAGCATCAGGTCGCGGCCCTCCAGCTGTGGCAGCTTCAGCACCTCGCGCACGGGACGCACGGCCCCGGCGGGTACGCCCGCTTCCGAAAGGATGGCTTCCCATTCGAGCGCCGTCCTGGTGCGGAAGGTCTTGGCCAGCTCTTCCTGCAGTTCCTTGTCGTTGGCCATGCGGGAATCCGGGTCCGCAAAGCGCGGGTCAGTGAGCAGGTCGGGCCGTCCGATGGCCGCGCAGAGCCGCTCGTACTGGTACTGCTGCACGGCGCCGATGGTGATTGCGTTCTCGGCGGTCTCGAAGGTGTCGGCGGTGGGGGCGAGCGAGAAACCGCGGTTGCCTGTGCGCTTGGGCTCGATGTTGGAGATGACCAGCGGATTGATGACCGAGGACATCATGACCAGCGAGGCATCGAGCATGGAGATGTCGATGTACTGGCCGCGCCGCTCGGGGTCCCGCTCGCGCTGTATGTATGCCGCCTGGATAGCGAACGCGGCAAGGAGGGCGCTGTAGGTGTCGACGATGGGAAAGCCGATCCGCATCGGTCCGCTGTCCGGCTCGCCGGAAAGGCCCATCAGTCCGGACACGCTCTGGATGATCTGGTCGATTGCCGGGTAGTCACGCATCGGGCCCTCCTGGCCATAGCCGGAGATCGAGCAGAAGATGATGCCCGGGTTGAGCTCGCGGGCCGTCTCATAACCCAGGCCGAGGCGGTCGATCACGCCGGGACGGAAGTTCTCGACCATGATGTCGGAGGTGGCAATCAGCCGCCGCGCCGCNTCGCGCCCGAAATCGGTCTTCAGATCGAGGATGACAGATTTCTTGCCGGCGTTGGCTCCGATGAAGGGTTCGGCCATTCCGCGCAGTTCCCTNCGCTGGGTGTAGTTGCGCAGAACGTCGCCGGTGGGGGGCTCGACCTTGATGACTTCCGCCCCGAGCAGACACAGGAACTGGGTGGCCAGCGGCCCGGCGATCACATGACTGAAATCCGCGATGCGGACGCCTGCGAGTGGTTGTGCCAATCCTGCTCCTCCCTTTTTAGTTCATCAATTGAACTAATGGAAGGGGTATGTCAAGCCGGATCAGTCGTCGCCATCCGTGGCGATGGCCGCAGATGTACCTGTCCGGCGGGCCTGCCGCTCGCCAAGATGGACATAGAGCCTGTTGAGAAGGTCGAAGAACTGCCTTCGCTCCCTGTCGCTGAAGGTCTCGAAGATTGCGGCGTGCTGGGCGGTGACCCGTTCCGAAATCTTCTCGTAGCGCGCCTGTCCCTCGGCGGTGAGCTGCAGGGCGTTGAAGCGCTTGTCGGCGGCGGCCTTGGCGCGCTCGATCAGGCCGCGTGCTTCCAGTTCCTTGACCAGCTTGGTGATGGCCGATTTCTTGAAGACCAGCGTTGCCGCGAGGTCGTTCTGGGAAATGCCGGGGTTCAGGGCAATGACACTCAGCACCGCAATCTCGCCGTGCTCGGTGGCGAGGTCACCAAAGAACTCGGCGTTCTCGGCGCGGATATAGGCTCGCAGGGCACGCGTCAGGAACGGCAGATTTTCGCGCAGGGGGCCGAGGATCACCCGGTCCTGCTGCACCTCGTCCGATGTGCCCGCCATGTTTGTCGCCCTCCTTCGGCCGGTCGCTGACTGTCCCCTGCGCCAGAACTATCCGCCTGCTGACTATCGCCGGCGCCGAAAGCTGTCAAACGTGGCGGCTTGACGTCCCTCAAATTAGTTCTAAAAATGAACTAAAAAAGGAGGAGACCTTGCCGCAACCATCGCCGTTTGAATCCCGGCGAGCTGCCGGAAGCCGGCTGGAACACGCCTTCGAGGCGCGCGACCGGAATCAGCCTGCCGCCAGCCTGCCCCGCATCGGCATTTTCGGTAATGGTTTCCCCGAGACGCTGGTGGCGGCCGCCGGCGGCGTGCCGGTCCATCTGTCGATGGGGCAGCTGTCGGAGAAGACGGCTATCGACGAGATCATAGAGCCATTCGTCGACGAGGAAGTCCGCATCTTCCTCAACCGCCTGATGAACGGAGAGTTCGCCGATTTCCTCGGGATTGTCTTCGCCCGCGACGACGCGCCGGCGCTGGTCGCCTACCAGTACGCCTGCGAATGGGTGCGGCAGGGCCGGGCTCCGGCGGCGGTTCCGCCGATGTTCCTGTGGAATCTGGTGCATGCCACGACGCCGGCAGTCGAGCGCTTCAACGCGATCCAGGCTGAAAAGCTGTTCGATTTCCTGAACCGTATTGGCCTCAACCGGCCGGATGACCAAGCCATCGCGGAGGCCGCGGCGGCGGAGGGCCGCCGCCGGAAGGCTCTGGAGAGGCTAGGGGCGTCGNGGGTATCCGGCACGGTGGCAATGCGCTGGCGCAACGCCGGCCGCTTCATGACGGCGGGCGAACATGCGGATCTGCTCGATGCCGCGCTCGGCGAGATTGAAGGCGGAGCGCGTGGCGGCCTGCGCATCGGGGTCATAGGGTCGCCGCTTCTGTCTCCCGCTTCCTACGAGCTGTTCGAGGGCTTCGGGACTATCGTCTGCGACTGGCAGCCGTGGGGCGCCGTCTGGCCGGGCCCTGGGAACGATAAGTTGACATTGCCCGAAATCCTGCGCGCCACGGCGGCGGATCCTTCGTGTCCGCGCATCGCCCCGACCACGGCTTTCCGGACGGCTCTGCTGGACGCCGTCACAGAAGCCCGGTGCGAACTGGTGCTCTGCCAGCTTGCGCCGACCGACGACACGATTGGCTGGGAAATCCCCGCAATCGCTTCCGCTCTCGGGGAGAGGGGCATCGCCTTCGTCAACCTGGGTTTCCGCGAGCCGGATCAGGACACCTGGCACGAGCGTGCCNCAGCGCTCATCTCCGCCAAGCTNGAGGCCCGCANATGACCAGTACCTATGTGCCGCTCGAATCCACGAAGTTCGCGACGAACCACCAGCGGGAATGGGCCAAGGGANTGCAGGCGCAGATCACGTCGGGGGCAAAATACGCCTTCNTCAATGCCGACACGCCGCATGAGCTCTTTCATTACATGGNCGTGCCGCTGGTGACCAACCAGTGGTGGTCGGCGATCATCGCGGCGAAGCAGCTTTCCGAATACTACTTCGACTACATGGAGACCCTCGGATTCCATGACCGGCTCGCGCGCTATTCCAGCCTTCCCCTGATCGCGGAGCTGGAAGGCGATCGGGAGCGGCAGCCGTGGGGCGGTCTGCCGAAGCCATCCATCCTGTGCGCGCGCCAGAGCGCCGATGATCACCAGAAGATCTTCTCGCTGTGGGCGGAACGGACGGGCGCGCCGCTCTTCCTGCTGTCGTCGCCGGCGGTGCCAGACCCGCATCCTGAATGGTGGCGGCTGGCGCGCAGCGACTGGGAGAGCTTTTACGGGAGCGACAGGCTCGATCTCATGGTGGCGGAGTTCGAGGCGCTCGTCGNGGAGNTTGAGAAGCTCACGGGCCGCCCGTTCGATCACGACGGCTTCGCCCGGTACATGGAAGCGATCAACGAGCAGGAGCGCATCTTCGAGGAGGCATCGGAAATTCTNGCCAGTGCGCCGCGCNCCCCGATCCGCATTTCCGAGCAGATCCCGAACGTGATGATCCCGCAGTGGCACCGCGGATCGGAATGGGCGCTTTCGCATGCGCGGCGCTTCCGCGATGAGCTGGACGAGCGCGTCAGGGCGGGTTCAGCCGTGGTGGAAAACGAGCGCATCCGCATGATGTGGATCGGCGCCGGGCTCTGGTTCGACACGAGCTTCTATTCGGCCTTCGAGGAAAGCCACGGGGCGGTGTTCGCCTGGTCGATGTACCTGCCCTTTGCGGCTGATGGCTACATCCGCGAGATCAAGGGCGATCCGCTGCGGGCGCTGGCGGCGCGCGTGTCCGCCATGAACGAACAGCTGCACCAGCCGCCGTGGGTCAACAGCTGGCTGGTCGAGCAGGCAAAGAAATACCGGATCGACGTGGCGCTGATGCTCATTCCCGAGCACGACCGCTTCTCGGGCCATGGTTCGCTGTTTGCGAAAAAAGCCCTGGAGGAAGCAGGCGTTCGCGTCATCGAGGTCTGGTCCGACATGGTGGACAAGCGCCAGTGGAACAGGGATGAAATGGTGGCCCGCGTCAGCGCGGTTCTCGACGCCGTTCTGGCGGAGAAAGGCGTTTGACTTAGTTCATTCGCTTAACTATCATCCCGATTGGCACACGACACTGGCGAGCGAAGGGGAGGAGCGCCGTGGGTGCATTGGATGGGCTGAAGATTGCCGACTTTTCCTGGGTTGGCGCGGGTCCGCGGGCGACCAAGGATCTGGCCGACAACGGCGCGACGGTTATCAAGATCGAATCCCGCAGACGTCTTGATCTCGGCCGCTTGTCTCCGCCCTTTGCCGGCGACCCGAAGGACGTTGACGGCTCGGCCTTTTTTGCGCAGACGAACACCTCCAAGAAGAGCGTCACCATCAACCTGTCCGATCCGCGCGGCATCGAGGCTGCGAAGAAGCTCGTGGCCTGGGCGGACGTGGTGGTCGAGAATTTCGGCTATGGCTTCATGGAGCGCATCGGGCTCGGCTACCAGGAGCTCAAGAAGAACAAGCCTGACATCATCCTCGCCAGCGTGTCGGTCGCCGGTCGAACGGGGCCGATGGCCGGGTTCCGCGGATATGGCAATTCCGCCGCGGCGCACTCGGGTCACGCGTGGCTGACCGGCGAGGCGGGGAGCCCGCCGCAAATGCCGCCGCTCGCCTATGGTGACGTGGTGGCTCCAATGTTCCTTACCGTCGCGATCCTCGCCGCGCTCGAACATCGCGCCCGCACTGGCGAGGGCCAGCACATCGACGTCTCGCAGATCGAGCCGATGGTGCATGTCATCGCCGACCTCTACGCGCAGGACGAAATCGAGAAGACCGGCAACGACGACGCCGGTTTCCTGGTCCACGGTGTCTTTCCAACGCTGGGCGACGACCAGTGGATCGCCATCGCCATCGAGAACGAGGCGCAGGCCGAGGCGCTGAAGCGCACGCTTGGCATCGGGAGCCTCGACCGCGAGGCCATTTGTGCTGCCACCAGCACAGAGGACAAGTTCGCGCTTTTCGACAGGCTTGCCGCCGCCGGGATTCCTGCTGGCCCGGTGCTCGACGGCAAGAACGTTTTCGAGAACCCTGAGCTCAGAGCCACTGGCCATTTCGTGAAGCTCGATCACCCGGTGCTGGGGCCGTCTACCATGCCTGCCCCTCCCTATCTCCTGCATGGGACGCCCGCCCGGGTTGATCGAGCGCCGTGCCTTGGCGAGCACAACCGCGAGGTCTTCGTCGACATGCTGGGCCTCGATGCGGCGGAAGTCGAGGCTCTGATAGCAGAAGGGAGCCTCGCATGAGCATGCTGGCTGGACTCAGGGTTCTCGAGATCGCCGACGGGCTGACCGATTTCGGCGGCCGCATGCTGGCGGAGCTCGGCGCTGACGTGGCCGTGGTGTTGCCCGATAGCTGCACCAACCGAGCCCGCCGGCTTGCCTGGCACCATGGCAAAACGATCCTCTCCCCGGACGATAGGCAAGCGATCCGCAAGCTTGCGGTGAAGGCCGATGTGGTGCTTGACGGCCAGCGTAATGGAGACCGTTTCGGCCTCGATGAGGCGGTATCGGACAACACCATTTATGTCCGCGTTTCGCCCTTCAGCGCCGAGGGACCATATGCCGGGCGTCCGGCAACAGATCTCACGCTTTTTGCGCTTTCCGGGCTCATGCACGTCACAGGCGAGCCGAACCGCCCGCCGTTCAAGTTCCCCGGCCAGCAGGCCTATGCGTTAACCGGCATCCAGGCTGCGACCGCCGCCCTGCTCGGTCTCTACGCCCGCCGGCGCACGGGCAGGGGCCAGAAGGCGGATCTTTCCGCGTTCCAGAGCGCGACGCTGGCGAATTACCGCGAAGCCATCATGTACGAATGGACCGGCAGGATCGGCCGCCGCCATGGTAACCTTCTGGTGCGTGGCAAGTCGGGCGTGCGTCAGATCTGGCCGTGCAAGGACGGATACGTCACCTGGTCGATGATCGACAATCCGTCGATGATGCGCGCAGTCGTCTCCGTCATGGAGGAAAAGGGCGCAGCCGGCGAGCTTAGCCGGATCGATTGGGAGAACACGCTCGTGGCGAACACTCCGCAGGAAACCATCGAGCGTTGGGAAGCCATCATCGCCGACTTCTTCGCCGGTCATACGCGCGAGGAGCTCGGCAACTGGTCGCTCAAGCTGGGTTGGGGCCTCTCCGTGATCTACAGCCCCGAAGACGTGCGCGACAGCGAGCATCTCAAGGCGCGCGGTCTGTTCGTCACGGTGACGGACGAAGAGACTGGCAAGGCCGTGTCGGTGCCGGGACCGCTGTTCCGCTCGGCGCAAACCGATGCCCCTCGGCGTACGCTGGGCAAGCCGGTCCCTGCCTCAACCTTCACGGGATGGGGTGAGCAATGAGCGCGCTGGAAGGTGTCAGGGTCGTCGATTTCTCGAAGTTTCTGCCTGGGCCTTACTGCACCTGGCTGCTCGCCGACATGGGGGCGGACGTCATCCGCATCGAAAACCCCCGGGAAATCGCGAAGCAGGCCAAGGTGTTCGGCTGGGACAGGTTTTCGGACGAAGAGCGCAGGGCGCTCCGCGAAACCGACATTCTTGCCCGCAACAAGCGTTCGGTAATGCTCGACATTGGTGACGCGGCGGCGCAGGAGGCCATCAGGGCGCTGGTCGCCACGGCCGACATCGTCGTCGAGGATTACCGGCCGGGCGTGCTCGACGGCATCGGCCTCGGCTATGAGGCGCTCAGGGCGGTGAAGCCCGACATCATCTACGTGAGCCTCACGCTTTGCGGGCAGACCGGTCCATACCGCGACAAGCCCGGGCATGATCCGATCGCGCTAGCCATATCCGGTGTGCTGTCGCGCGTCGGTGAAAATCCGGAGGCTCCAAGCTTCCCTGGCATACCCGCCGCTGACGTGGTGACGGGAACGCATGCCGCCTTCGCCACGCTCGCCGCCTACATCGAGCGGCAACGCACGGGAGAGGGGCGGCACGTGGACGTGGCGATGACCGATTGCGCGATGAGCCTGCTCGTCAACGTGCTGTCGCGCCATCCGGACCTTTCCTCCATCCCGCCGCGCGGCACGCGGCGCACCGACATCGGGTTGTGGCGGACAAAGGATGGAGCCTTCATCTGCACCACCGACATGGAACCCCGGTACTGGCGGGCGTTCTGCGAGGCGGTGGGGCGGCCGGAATTCATCGAGAGCCAGAATGACGCCGCGCGCCGCGGGGAAATCCGCGCCGAGCTGGAGAAACTGTTCGCTTCCCGCACCCGCGAGGAATGGATCAGGATCCTGGAAACAGCCGGAACGCAGTACGCTCCGGTCAATGGCATATCGGAGGCGCTGGCTGACCCGCATGTGCGCGCGCGGGGCATGGTGATGGAACTGGAAGGACCATCCGGCCGCACCGTGCGTCAGCTCGGCCAGCCCGTCCGGCTAACGGGGGAGACCAGGATCCGGAACCTGGGCCGTTCGCCCGGAGCCGACACGGAGGAGGTGCTGTCGGAACTGGGGTTGTCGAGGGAGACAATCGACCGGCTCAAGCCCAGGGTAACCTGAGGCGAAGGATTGTCAGAAGAGAGGGAGGAGGAGATGACAATCAGATCAATAGCAATGGCGCTGTTCGCGGCGCTGGGCACGGCTGTCGCATCCGGCGNCGTGGCCGCGGCCGAGTTCGANCTCACCTACTCGACCACNTATTCACCGACACATCCGTACGGGAAGGCGGACGAGGCGTGGATCAAGCGGATCGAAGAGCAGACCAACGGCCGCGTGAAGATCACCGCGTTCTGGGGCGGCGCACTCATCAACAGCCGTGAGGGCATAGACGAGCTCAATGCGGGCGTGGCGGACATGGCCTATATCGCGCCGATCTATGCGACGTCCGGCTATGACCTCAACCGGCTCACCCCACAGTTCTTCTACGGCTATGGCGACGCGCTGAAGGTTCTCGAAGTCTACATGCAGCTCTGGAAGGAGTATCCGCAGTTTGCCGAGGAACTCGGCGGGGCGCAGGTGCTCGGCTACAACGTGGGCACGCCGATGCATCTGATGCTGCGGGAGAAGCCGTTCCACCAGCTGTCGGATCTCCAGGGTTTGCGCATCCGCTCAGCCGTAGACTATATCGGCGCGCTCAAGGCGGCCGGCGCAGAGGGCGTAACCATGCCGATGACCGAAACCTACCCGTCGCTGCAGCGCGGCGTTCTCGATGGCGTCATCGCTCCCTACGAGGCCCTGAAGTCCCTGAGCTTCGCGGAAGTGATCAAGTATTATTCGGAACTGCCGCACAGCCGCGGCGCCTATCCGTCGCGCGCGATCAATGCGGCGGCCTGGGCTCGCCTGCCCGACGACATCAAGCAGGTGTTTCTCGACAACATCGATTTCCTCACCAGGACGACCTACGAGCTTTCGCAGGCCGCCGAGGATGAAGGCAAAGCCTACGGAGAGCAGCTCGGCGTCCAGTTCAATGCCGTGGCGCCTGAGGTGATCGCCGAGTATTCAGCCGCCTTCGAACCTGCCGCGCGGGAGACGGCGAGAGAGCTCGACCAGAAGGGGCTGCCGGGCACTGAAATCTTCGAGAAGATCCGCGCGGCCATCAACGNCTAGGGCGGGAGAGCGCCTTGCTGTCCGGGCAAGCCCGGGAGCGGCAAGGCGTCACCGGACGGACCATGGATTTCATAGACACGACCCTGAAACGCATTTGCGGCGNGGCCGGCGTCATTGGCATTGCAGCCATTCTCGGCCTGATGGGACTGACCGTCGTTACCGTGGTGCTGCGCGCCATGCGGATCGCGTTCCCGGGCACATATTCGCTGTCCGAGCTGCTGCTGATCCCTGCGGTGAGCATCTCGATCGCCTATGCCGCCATGTACAACGAGCACACGCGGGCGGTGATCTTCGTGGAGCGGATCTCGAACGCGAGGCTGCGCCACTTCATCCANGGCCTCATGCTGATCGTGGGGTCGCTGTTCTGGGTCGTGGTGGCATGGGCAACCATCAAGGAGGCGATCCGCAGGATGGCGCAGAACGAGCTCTCGCCCATCATCAATGTGCCGGTGGCTCCATTNCGCTGGGCCATGGCGGCGGCTGTCATCCTGTGCGTGATCGTGCTGCTCTGGCAGGGCTTCAAGCTGCTCAGGGGCGTTCCGGTCGAAGATGAATCAGAACACTACGCGGAGCCGAAGGAATGACCGCGCCGACCGTTGGCCTGATCGGAATTCTTGTCCTTTTCAGCCTGATCGGCTTCGGCATGCCGATCGGCTTCGCGATGGGCCTTGTCGGCTTCACAGGGTTCGCGTTCCTGGTGAGTTTTGACGCCGCCATCGTCCGGACGGGCGTGACCACCTACAACCTTGCCACCAATTATGCCATCGGCACGGTGCCGCTGTTTCTTTTCATGGCGCACATCCTGTTTTCGGCCGGTATCGGCAGGGATTTGTTCGACTTTGCCGCCAAGTGGATCGGCCGGCGGCGGGGTGGTCTGGCAATGGCGACCATCGGCGCTTCCGCCGGATTTGCCTCGGTCAATGCATCCAGCCTGGCGGCCACAGCGACGATGGGACTCATCGCGCTGCCGGAGATGCGTAAGCACAACTACAGCCTGTCGCTCGCCTCGGGCAGCGTGGTGGCGGGCGGCACCATCGGCTCGCTCATCCCGCCCAGCGGGATGCTCATCATCTACGGCATTCTCACCGAAACCTCGATCGGGCGGCTTTTCTCCGCCGGCATCATCCCCGGCATCCTGCTCGCGCTCTTCTACATGATCGCGGTCGGCATCTGGTGTCGAGTCGATCCCGCGGCAGGCCCGCGCGGGCCGAAGTATTCGTGGCGGGAAAAGCTCCTGAGCTTCACCAAGATCGGGGAGGTTCTCGCCCTGTTCGTGCTGGTCATGGGCGGCATCATCGGGGGCTGGTTCACCGCCACGGAAGCCGGGGCCGTGGGGGCGGCCGGAGCCATTCTCATCGCCCTGATCCGGCGGCGGCTCACCCTGCNGAGCTTCCGNAACGCCATCTACGCGACGCTCAAGACGACNGGCATGATCTTCGGCATCCTGTTTGGCGCGATGGTCTTCAACAGCTTCGTCACGGCAACGACCATCCCCATGCGGGTCGTCGATTTCGTGGCGACAGGCGATTTCCCGCCCATGGTGGTGCTGCTTCTGATCCTGCTGATCTACTTCTTCCTCGGGATGATCCTCGATGCCTCGGCAATGATGACGCTGACGGTGCCGCTGTTCTTCCCGATCGTCACGTCGCTCGGGTTCGACGCCATCCTGTTCGGCGTGCTGGTCGTGCGCATGACGGAGATCGCACTCATCACGCCGCCGGTGGGCATGAACGTGTACGTCCTGTCGGGCATCGCCAAGGACATACCGATGACAACGATGTTCCGGGGCGCCATGCCGTTCGTTGCGGCTGACGTCCTGCACGTGACGGCACTCATCCTGTTCCCGCCGCTGGTGCTCTGGCTGGCCTATCTATGAGCGAGGGCGAGCGAAAACGCTGGGCGCTGGTGTCGGCCACCGGTGTACTCACCGGACTGGGGCACGGGTTCGGCGCCTTTGCGGTTTCCGCTCTCCTGAAACCCCTCGCCGTCGACCTGGAGACGGGGAGGGGCGCCGTTTCGATGGCGATCGGGCTCGGCAGACTCGTCAGCGGACTTTCCTCTCCTCTGGTCGGGCGCATCACCGACCTCCATGGGCCGCGCCTCATCGTGATCGGCGGCATGATGCTTTCGGCGTTCGGCCTGTTCGTGCTCGCCTTCGTCCAGACGGAACTCGGCCTCTATGCCGCCTGGTCGCTGCTCTTTTCAGCGGGAACGGCGGCGGGGTTCACCGTCGCGCTCGACAAGCTCGTGGTGGCGACCGCCGCGCGCAAGCGCGGCATGGCACTGGCGGTGCGGTTCTCGATATCGGCGGTCGTGGCGACGCTGATCGTGCCGGTCGTCAGCCTCATGGTCGAAAGCATCGGCTGGCGCCAGACATGTCTTGCCTGGGCAGTAATCCTGCTCCTNCTGATCCCGATACCGGCAATCTGGTTCCGGCGAGAATTGATCGCGGAAAACGTAANAGGGGAGAGGCCGGCGCCCCTTGCTTCCCACGCCTCCACCGTGCCGCCCAAAAGCCAATCCTTTCTGCGGGANACGAATTTCTGGCTCATCGCGGTGGCGCTCTGCGCGCAGGCTTCCGTAACCACCGGGCTCACGGTGCACCTGCTGCCTCTGATGACGGACCACGGGCTCGATCCGGTGTTCGCAGGAACGCTGTTCGGCGCGATGATCCTCATGACCATTCCGGTGCGGCTGCTGGCGGGCTTTGTTGCCGACCGGNTGCACCCGCGGCTGCTTCCCGCCCTGCTCGGCGGCCTTATCGCNNTGGAAGGCCTTGCCATCTGCAGCTTTCCGCTGGCGCCCGGACTTCCGTCCGTGCTCGTCGTCGTGTGCGCGCTCGGAACCGCCGCCGGNGCGCCGATGGTCCTCGTGCTCGTCATCTGCAACGAACTGTTCGGCCAGTCGAGCTTCGGNACGATCCAGGGCAGCCTGATGATGGTCCAGGTGCCGGGGACGATGCTCGCGCCGGCGCTGGCTGGCTATGTCCACGATTTTACAGGGTCGTATGCCCTGGTCATCGCTGGCTTCGGCATAGTGCTGATTGCGGGCGGTTCGACACTTGGTTTCGTGCGGATACCGGGACGGCGGTAGCGGGATTTACGTTCGCACAGTGAAAAACCTTCCGGCAGCTGCGCGCGGATGATGCAGCCGGGGCCATTGTGCGAGCGGAAAGCCGGCCCATCCACAATGGCTGCGCTTGAGAAGGAAAGACATTTCGTCAAGCTTGCGATACCTAACGCGGTGCGGGCAGCGGCAAGCGTGGAGACATGGCCTCATGGAATTGCGCCAATTGAAATATCTGCTGGCAGCGGTGGAGTGCGGAAGCCTCGGCAAGGCNGCCGCACAGNTCGGCGTGGCCACNTCNGCNCTNAGCCAGCAGATCAGCCGGCTCGAAAGCGAGCTGTCCACACGCATCCTGGTGCGCAGCGCNTCCGGNGTGACGCCCACGGAGGCGGGGGCGCTTTTCTGCCAGCATGCGACGCTCGCGCTGAGGCATCTTGATTCCGCGGTGCAGGCGGCGCAAGGCGCNCGGCTGTCGGGCCTCGTCTCGCTCGGCCTCGCGCCGACGACGTCCTCGGTGCTGGCGCTGCCGCTCATACAGGCGATGAAACGGCGTTACCCGCATATCCGCCTGCAGCTGGTAGAGGGCATGTCCGGGCACCTGTCTGCCATGCTCAAGTCCCGCCAGATCGATCTTGCGATCCTGTTCAACCCGGAGACGGGCTTTCCCANCCGCGACGTGATGCCTCTCCTGGATGAAACCCTGTTCCTGATCGGACGCAGCGAGGTGTTGCAGCAAGCAGGCATCGAGCCNGGCACCGAGCAGCTGTCACTCGAACAGGTGGTCGCGCTGCCGCTTATCCAGCCCAGCAAGGGGCATGGATTGCGGGACAGTCTGGACCGTGCGTTTGCAAATGCCGGGTCCAGCCCGAACGTCCAGATGGAGATCGATTCGCTTGCGGTCATCATGGATGTCGTTTCGGCAGGTCTCGGCGCCACGATCCAGCCCGGCGCCGCACTCACGCGCGACGCGACGAGGAAGCTCGCGGTCATCCCCATTGCTATGGAAGAAGTCCGCCGCAGCAACCTGCTGGTGAGCCTGCCCGACCATGAGCTGTCACCGGCGGCCCTGGCTCTCAGGGCACAGCTTCGCAAGGTGGTGGCGAAACTGGTCAGGGACGGCCGCTGGCTTGGCGCGAAGCTTCACGAAAGCGAATAGCCCGCTTCATACGCGGCTCAGATGGCGGAAGGCCGCTGCCGCCTCGCGAATAGCGCACGGGAAGATCCCCCGTTACTTGCCAAGCCCGAAAGCGATGCGAATCCAATGAAGCCGCCGTCTGAGGAGGCGCGAGGGGAATTAAGTCTTCACGAAATCTGAAGAGGTGTTCACGAGCCGACGATGGGCGAACCTGCCGGATTTCCCTAGAGGTGAGGGAAAGACACGTCTTCAGGGAGTTCACATGTCGATCGATGTGCTGGTCATCGGCGGAGGCAACGCGGCACTCTGCGCTGCCCTTACGGCAAGGGAGGCCGGCGCTTCCGTTCTGATGCTCGAGGCAGCCCCCAGGGAGTGGCGTGGCGGAAATTCGCAGCACACCAGAAACCTGCGCTGCATGCACGACGGTCCGCAGGATGTGCTGGTGGACGCCTATCCGGAAGAGGAGTTCTGGCAGGACTTGCTGAAGGTCACGGGCGGCAGGACCAATGAGGAACTGGCGCGCCTCGTCATCCGGACGACCGCCACCTGCCGCGACTGGATGCGCAAGCATGGCGTGCGGTTCCAGCCGGCCATGGCGGGCACGCTGCACGTCGCGCGCACCAATGCGTTCTTCATGGGCGGCGGCAAGGCACTGGTGAATGCCTACTATCGCAGCGCGGAGCGGCTCGGCGTCAAAGTGCGCTACGAGACCCCGGTGAAGGAACTGGTTCTCGACGGCGACCGCTTCGTCGCGGCCATCACCGAGTCTGGCGAGCGCATAGAGGCCAGGTCGGCGGTGCTGGCCGCCGGGGGCTTCGAGTCCAACCGCGAATGGCTTCGCGAGGCCTGGGGGCAGAACGAGAGGGGCGAGTGGCCGGCCGAGAACTTCCTGATCCGCGGCACCCGTTTCAACCAGGGTGTGCTGCTCAAGTTCATGATGGACCAGGGCGCGGACATCATCGGCGACCCGTCGCAGGGCCACTGCGTGGCCATCGACGCGCGTGCGCCTCTCTATGACGGCGGCATCTGTACCCGCATCGACTGCGTGCCGCTCGGCGTGGTGGTGAATCGCAATGGCGAGCGCTTCTACGACGAGGGCGAGGACTTCTGGCCCAAGCGCTACGCCATCTGGGGCCTGCTGGTTGCAGGGCAGCCCGGGCAGATTGCCTATTCCATCATTGATCAGAAGGTGATCGGCCGCTTCATGCCGCCGGTGTTCCCTGGAATCGTGGCGAACACGCTACCGGAGCTCGCCGAGAAGATCGGCGTGCCGGTGGACACGTTCATGCGGACGCTCAACGCCTACAACGCGGCCTGCCAGCCGGGGACGTTCGACCACACGATCCAGGACGACTGCCGCACGGAAGGTCTTACGCCGCCCAAGACCCATTGGGCTCGGCCGATCGACAAGCCGCCGTTCTATGCCTACACGGTGCGGCCGGGTATTACCTTCACCTACCTGTCTCTTAAGACCGACCGCACGGCCGCCGTGCGCTTCGGCGACCGCCCGAGCCCGAACCTGTTCGTGGCGGGCGAGATGATGGCCGGAAACGTGCTCGGCAAGGGCTACACGGCCGGTGTCGGCATGTCGATCGGTACCACGTTCGGCCGGATTGCCGGATCGGGCGCGGCTGCCGTCGCTCTCAAGAATTCCTAATCGGGGGTGCCATCCATGACTGCTTATGAAAACGCGGCTCCGATCGTTGCCCGGAGCACTCCGATCCCGGAGGCGGGCGCTCCGGAAGCCGACGCCAATGTTGCCGAGGTGGATCGCATCCTGCACATCTGCAACGCCTGCCGGTATTGCGAAAGCTATTGCGCGGTATTCTCGGCCATGACCCGCCGGCTGGACTTCAATCTGGCGGACGCGCACTATCTGGCGAACCTATGCCACAACTGCTCGGCCTGCCTCCATGCCTGCCAGTACGCTCCGCCGCACGAGTTCGGCGTGAACCTGCCCAAGGCGCTGGCCCGCGTCCGCCGCGACACGTATATCGAATATGCGTTCCCGAGAGCCTTTGGCGAGCTCTACNGCCGCAACGGCCTGGCGGTCGCAATGGCGGTGAGCTTCGGAATAGCGCTCTTCCTCATTGCTGGTATCGCGACCCAGGGCCGGTTGTTCATTCCGGGCCTCGGCGCTGACTTCTATGCCGTGTTCCCGCACAATACGCTGGCGCTTCTGTTCGGCGCCACGGCTGCCTGGGCGCTGATCGCGCTTTGTGTCGGTCTCGTCCGCTTCTGGCGNCAGGTGTCNGCCCCGGATGAATCGCTTGCCAATCCGGCGGCGATCGGCGAGGCGACGACATCTGTGCTGACGCTCAAATATCTGGACGGCGGCCATGGCGATGGCTGCAACAATGAGGACGACGCCTTCACCCTGTGGCGCCGGCGCTTCCATCACCTGACCTTCTACGGCTTCATGCTTTGCTTTGCATCGACCTCGGTGGCGACGCTCTATCACTATGTATGGGGCCTCGAGGCGCCGTATCCGCTGTTCAGCCTGCCCGTCGTGCTCGGCACCCTGGGCGGCCTTGGACTGATCGCGGGGCCGGCCGGGCTGTTCTGGATGAACCTGCGCCGCAACGATCTCCAGATCGACGAGCGGCAGAAATCCATGGACCGGGGTTTCATCGCGCTGCTCTTCTTCATCAGCCTCACGGGTCTTGCCCTGCTGGCGTTTCGCGAGACGGCCGCAATGCCGTTTCTGCTCGCCCTTCACCTAGGGTTCGTGATGGGCTTCTTCCTCACGATCCCCTACGGCAAGTTCGCCCATGGCTTCTACCGCACCGCTGCGCTCCTGAAGCACGCGATCGAGAAGCGGATGCCGAACCCGATCCAGGCAGGATCCGACTGACAGACGTGGCGGCGCCCCCGCCATTCCCGGAGCGGCTCCGTCATTGTTTTTGATCTGCGGCGCTCCCATCGGACGGGAGCCCGCCCGCCGGGAGGAGGCGCGATGCTCGGGAAGACCAGGAAGTTTCCGCCGTTCGTCGAGATGATCGGTCTGACACTGGTCAGACAGTCGCCGGATCATACGGAGACGCAACTGCGCATGCGGCCGGAACTCCAGAACAACAAGGGCAACCTTCACGGCGGACTGATCGCCACAATCCTGGACACGTCGCTCGGCCTTGCGGCACGCTCGGACCTCGACGTGCGGACGTCTTCCGCCACCATCAGCCTGACCGTTCACTATGTCGGACCGGCGCGCACCGACGTTCGCTGCATCACCCGGCGTGTCCGCAGGGGCGGGTCGATCTGCTTCGTCGAGGGACGGGTGATCGACGCAAACGACGACGTCGTGGCGACGGGCACGGGCGTATTCCGCCTCTTCGAGCCGGCACGGCGGGAAGCGGAAGACTGATGCATCTGGCAGTCGTTCCGCCGACCCGCCGCAGGTTCACACGTAGCCCTGCTGGGCGATCACCTCGGAGATCTCATTCACCTTCTGGCGCAGCGCCCCGACCATCTCGGGCACGCGCTGCTCAGGGATGCGGCTGGCAATGGCCGTGATGCTGATGGCCGCAAACGGATGGCCGGTCTTTCCCGTGATGGCCATCGCGACGGCCTTGATCTCGGGCAGGTGCAGGACTTCCTGGTAGACGTATCCCTGTTCCCGCGCGTTCTCGACCCTGCGCATCACATCTTCCGCGGTGGTGTTGAACGAGAGATAGCGTTCGCGGTTGTGCTCGATGATCGTTTCGACCTCGGCGGGGCTGTGGGCGGCCAGAAGCGCGATGCTGCCAGCGCCGATACCCATCGGGCGCCTGCGGCCGACGTCGACCGTGCAGGTGCGGATCGGATAGGTACCCTCCTGCCGGTCAACACAGACGCCGTCGAAGCCGCTGCGGACCGTCAGCAGGACGGAGTCGCCCAGGGTGTCGGCCAGGGCGCGCATCGCGGGCTGGCAGATCTCCTGGATGTTGAAGTGCGGAAATGCCGTCGTGAACAGTTCGAACAGCAGCGGTCCGAGATGATAGCGGCGCGTCTCGGGGTTTCGGGACAGAAACCCCACGCTGTTGAGCGCGGTGACGATGCGATGCGCCGTCGGCTGTTCCAGCTTGGCCAGAGACGCGATCTCGCTGATCTTCATGCCCGTGGTGTTGTGGGCGGCAACAATGCGCAGGAGCGCGGCAATTCGCACGGTACCCTGAGCGCCCTGAGGAGCGGCGACCTGAAGGTACTTCTCCCAGCCTTCGCTCGACCGGGGTGCATCTGCATTCGTCCGGGGTGCATCTGCCTCAGAATTTTTCAACATATGGGTTGATCCGTAATCCATTCGCGTGTTATGCGCATCAATGTTCCAACTATTGAATAACTATCCGAGGGAGCGGATGGTCGGAGGGAGATGTCCAGCAGCGTGCCGATTTGCGGGTGCCAGTCCCGGGGACGCGGCTGATCATCAAACGCCAGACCGATCCAGCCACGGCCCGAATCCTCACGCGAAGGCGGAAAAATCACCTCCATTTCTCCAATATGTGGGCATACCCGCATGGAAATATCAATCCTCCCGTGGCGTTTTGTTGCATAGTGATACGCAGGAAAGCTTTTTCCCTTTCGGGAGGTGTGCCGGCGGGCGGCGCATTTCCAGGCAGGGAGCCGGCCGAAAGGGTGATCGCGCCTTGTGGGGCGTGATCCGCCTGACGCGGCGCCCCGGCCCTTTGACAGGTTCGCATGAGGGCCGTCACGCGATCTCCCGGCCGGGTGCGCTGGTGGCACGGGTTGCTGCCATGCACGGCCGGACCTCTCTTTCCCTCACACCCGTATCCGATCTCCAGCCGACCCCGATCCGCCGGATGCGGGCCTCGATCCCGGCGCGAACCCGGATGACAGTGGCCCGCGGGCGAGGATGGCCGGGGGCGTGCTGAATCCTGAGTTTGGCGATTGCCGGAAGGGGTTGTTACCTTGATTGATTACGACAAGCTGAAAAACTGGAAATTCGAGCCTGTTTACCAGACCTATTCCCGCCGCGACGCAATCATTTACGCGCTGGGCCTGAACATNGGCCATGATCCNCTGGACGCTTACGACCTGCGTTACGTGGCCGGNGAGCCGCCGNTGGTCGANCCCATGATGGCCATGACGCTCGCNCGTCTGGGGCCATGGATGCGCCANCCCGAGACGGGCATCGACTATCGCCGCATCGTCGTGGGCGAGGTGACGCTNCGNAGCATCGCGCCGCTGCCCNTCGAGGGAAGGGTTCGCGGGGATCATCGGGTGGTACGCGTNACCGACAANGGGGAGGGGCGCGGCGCACTCGTCACCGTCCTGCGCGAGTTGCGGGATGACGAGACGGGCGAGCTGCTCGCCGAATATGAGCAGGTGACCTTCTGCCGGGCCGAGGGCGGGTTCGCGCGCGACGGACGCCACGATCCCCAGCCTTCGGAACCGGCTCTGCCGAAGCCCTGGCTCGACGGGACGAGGCCGGATTGGGCGGCCGAGGTGCCGACATCTCCCTCTCAGGCGCTGATCTACCGGCTTTCCGGGGATTACAATCCGCTTCATTCCGATCCGGAGACGGCGCGCAAGGCCGGCTTTGAACGCCCCATTCTCCACGGTCTGGCAACGATGGGCATGGCCGGTCACGCGCTGGCGCGGCTTGCCGATGCTCCCCTGGAAATGGTCCGCGGCCGATTGTCGGCGCCCGTGTTCCCTGGCGACCGCCTGCGTCTCGAGGCGTGGCGCGCGGACGGGCTGGTCGTCTTCCACATGTTGAATGCCGAAGGGCGCGAAGTTCTGTCGAATGGTGTCTGTAAATCCAAATAATGGATTGACAGGGCCATATGACCCCCGTAAACGTTTTCATATGACCACATAGTGGAGCCTCCTTGATGAATTTCTCCTTTTCCGAAGAGCAGAACCTATTCGCGGAGTCCGTCCGCAACTTTGCGCTGAAACACCTCAAGGACGGTGCGCTCGAGCGTGCGCACCAGGAAGAATTCCCGCGCGAGATGGCGCGCCTCTTCCACGAGCAGGGGCTGATGGGCATCACCATCCCCGAAGAGGATGGCGGCCAGGGCGGCACGCTCATGGATGCCGTGATCGCGATCGAGCAGATCGCGCTGGTGTGCCCCCGCAGCGCGGACATCATTCAGGAAGGCAACTTCGGCGCCGTCCGTACCCTGGCGCAGTATGCCACGCCTGACCAGAAAGAGCGCTTCCTGAAGCCTGTTCTGGAAGGCCGGGAAATCATCGCGGTCGGCATGACCGAGCCGGATGCGGGTTCGGCCACCACCGACCTGAAGACGACGGCGACACCGGANGGCAAGGGCTGGCGCATCAAGGGCTCCAAGGTTTTCCCGAATCCCCACGCCGATTTCTATCTCGTCTACGTCCGCTTCGGGCCGGGCGTCGGCGGCATCGGATCCGTCCTGATCCGTCGCGACGCTCCGGGCTTCTCCATCGGCAAGACCTCGCAGTTCATGTCCGGTGCGCCGTGGGCTCCGATCTTCTTTGATGACGTGTACGTCGCTCCGGAAGACGTTCTGCTGCCGGCAGGCGGTTTCAAGAAGCAGATCCAGGGCTTCAACGCGGAGCGTATCGGCAACGCCGCCCGCTCGCTGGCCTATGGCCGCTACTGCTTCAACGAGGCGCGCCGCTACGCCACCGAGCGCAATCAGTTCGGCCGCCCGCTGTGCGAGTTCCAGGGCCTACAGTGGAAGTTCGCCGACATGAAGGTGGCGATCGAGGCCGCGCAGCTGCTGCTGTATCGCGCCGCGTCGAATGCGGACGTGGGTCTGCCCTCGGCCGAGGAAACCACCCTGGCCAAGCTCATGTGCAACCAGGTCGGCTTCAATGCGGCTCACGAGGCCATCCAGATCATGGGCGGCCTGGGTTACTCGAAGGAAACGCTGGTCGAGTACTGCTTCCGCAGGTCGCGCGGCTGGATGATCGCCGGCGGTTCTATCGAGATGATGAAGAACCGGCTTGCCGAGCTGATCTTCGAGCGCCGCTTCCCGCAGCGTCCGCCGCGTGTCGAGGAGGTCGCCAGGTGACCATCCAGGCTGCGGCAACCGATGAAATCGTCGTCTCTCCCAAGGCGGAGGGGGTTGTCGAAGTACGTCTGAACCGGCCGGACAAGCTGAATGCCCTGAACGAGGACATGTATGGCGCGCTGACCAGCATTTTCGGTCAGCTGCACGAGGATCGCGCAGTGCGCGCCATCATCCTGACGGGCGAGGGCAGGGGGTTCTGCTCGGGGTCTGATGTCGGAGGAATGTTGAAGGTCACGGGCCTCGCGGCCCGTGCCCGTCTGCAGCGCCGCCACGCTGCAATACGTGCCATCTACGGCTGCGAGAAGCCGACCATTGCCGCGGTTCGCGGGCCGGTTGCCGGCATCGGTTTCTCCGTGGCCATGGCGTGCGATTTCGTCGTCGCCTCAGAGACCACGTTTTTCCAGCAGGCTTTCCGAAATGTGGGCCTGGTCCCCGATGGCGGTGCGATCTTCTTCCTCAATCAACGGCTGGGTGTCGGCCGCGCCAAGGATCTCGTGATGACGGCGCGCAAGATCCGCGCCCGGGAAGCCCTCGAGTGGGGGCTGGTCCACGATCTGGTGGCGGATGACGCGCTCGAGGCGAAGGCGCTCGAACTGGCGACGGAGCTGGCTGCCGCGCCCACGTTCACGCTCGCGCTTGCCAAGAAGATGTTCGCGGCAACCGCCAGCCCCTCGCTGGACACGGTTCTGGAAATCGAAAGCTACGCCGCCGGNGTGGCCCGCACGTCCGCCGATCACAAGGAAGGGGTGACGGCCTTCCGGGAAAAGAGAAAGCCGAATTTNACGGGCGAGTAAACGCCGGGAAACGAACGAGTACGCAGATCAAGGCGCCTGCGGTCTGGATCCGGAGGGCCGGAGTAACGAAACGATGAACATGATCAATAACAAGGTGAGCCCATCCCTGGGTGATTGCATGTTTCGGCCGCGAGCGGTGGCGCTGATCGGCGCCTCCGCGGATCCGGCCAAGAACAACTCGCGGCCGCAGCGTTATCTGAAGGAAGCGGGCTTTGAGGGGAAGATCGTGCCGATCAATCCCGGCCGGACCGAGATCATGGGCGATACCTGCTATCCCGATCTCGACTCCGTTCCCTTCGACATCGACCACGCCTTCATCATGGTGCCCGCGGCGAAGATCGAGGATGTGATCGAGCAGTGCGGACGCAAGCGCGTGCCGGTTGTCACCATCTTCACGGCCGGCTTTGCCGAGCTCGGCGAGGAAGGTCTGGCGCTGCAGCGGCGGATCGTGGAGAAGGCGCGCGCCGCGAGCGTGCGCATTCTCGGCCCGAACTGTATCGGCCTCATCAATGTGCAGAGCAAGCTGCCGCTGACCGCCAACGCGGCCGTGCAGGAGGAAAAGCTCCTGCCCGGCAATGTCTCGGTGGTGTCGCAGAGCGGCAGCATGCTGGGCAGTATCCTCACCCGCGCAGCCGCCCGGGGCATCGGTTTCTCGAAGATGGTCTCCATCGGCAACGAGGCCGACCTGTCCGTGGGCGAGGTCGTCTCCATGATGGCNCAGGACAAGGATACCGANGTCATCCTCATGTTCCTGGAGACCATCCGCGATCCGGTNTCCCTGGCGCGCGCGGCGCGCGAAGCCTTTGCCGGCCGGCAAGGTGGTCATNGCNTACAAGCTCGGCCGGTCGGCGCTCGGNCGNCGCGTGGCCGCCTCCCATACCGGCGCGATGGTCGGTGCTGACGAGCTGGCGCAGGCCTTCTTCCGCGCCAACGGCATCATGCGCGTCGAGACGATGGAGGGGCTGATCGAGCTGCCGCGTCTCGTACAGGGCCACAGGCCGCCCAGGAGCAACCGCGTCGGCGTCATGACGGCGACCGGTGGCGCGGCGGCCATGATCGTGGACCGCCTCGGCGTCTATGGCGACGTGGTGCCGGAGCCGCCGCAGGAATTCCGTGACAAGCTCGCCGCCGACGGCATCGAGATCTCGGATTCTCCGCTGATCGATCTGCCGATGGGCACGAGCGGCGGTGGCCGTTACAGCCGTATCCTCACCGAGCTGCTCGCGTCCGACCATTGCGATGCNGTNGTGTCCGTCATGGGATCCTCAGCCCGGTCGAACCCGCAGATGATCTGNGACCGGGTGCTCCAAGCCAAGCTTGGCGGGAAGCCGCTGGCCGTGTTCCTCGCACCGCAGGCGGACGAGGGCCTGCGCATCCTGCAGGAGGCCGGCATCGCGGCCTTCCGCACACCCGAGAGCTGCGCGGACGCGATTCACGCCTATCTCAACTGGCACGTGCCCACGGACGAGGTCCCGCAGGACGGGGCCGCGCTGGAGAAGGCCCGCCGCATCGCCGCCGAAACGGAAGTGTGGGACGAACGCAAGGCCAGCGCGCTGTTCGAGGCGCTGGGCGTTCCGGTTGCCGAAACCCATGTCGTCACCGCCGACAGCGAGCCCNTCACTCCCGCGTTTGAAAAGTCCGCCGTGAAGTGCCTTTCCCCGGACATCCTGCACAAGTCGGACGCCGGCCTGGTGGCCCTCGGGGTTGCTCCGGAGGAGGTGGACGGCGTGNCAAAGGACATCCTTGCCAAGGCGCGAGCTGCTTTCCCCAAGGCCAGGCTGGAGGGCGTGCTCGTCCAGAAGATGGAGAAGGGCCTTGCCGAGGTCATCCTCGGCTACCGCCGCGATCCGGAGGTCGGGCCGGTCGTCGTGCTCGGCATGGGAGGCGTGACCGCAGAGCTTCGTCCAAGCATCTCGGTCCGCCTTGCGCCGGTCGACGTCGCGACCGCCCGGGAAATGATCTCCGAGGTTCCTGAACTTCGGAAGGTAAGTGGCTTCCGGAACCTGCCGAAGGGCGACCTGGACGCTCTCGCGGAGGCCATCAGCAGGTTCTCGATGATCGCGGCCGTGGGCGGCGGCATCACCGAGGCAGAGATCAATCCGCTTCTTATCAGGGAGGAAAACAATGGTGTTGTCGCAGTTGACGGGCTTGTCGCCCGCTGAGAAAAAAGTTTCGCGCCGAACGCTGCTGGTGGGCGTTCTGGCGGCAGGCATTGCAACGGGCATGGCCTTTGCCCCCGCGCTGGCCGGTGAATATCCGGAGCGTCCGATCGAAATCATCGTTCCGTTCCCGCCCGGCGGCGGTTCCGATGCCATGGCCCGCACGGTCTCGGACCTGATCGGCAAGGAACTCGGCCAGCCGGTCGTAATCGACAACCGTGGCGGCGCGAATGGCGCGATCGGCACGCAGCTGGCGGCGGCCGCGGAGCCGGACGGTTATACCCTCTATGTCGGCAACCTCGGCACGATGGCCATCACGCCGAACCTTGACCCGAATATCCGCTACGATCCGGTCAAGGATTTCGTTCCGATCACCCAGTTCAACGCGTCTTCGACGGTCCTCGTGGTGAACCCGAAGCTGGGCATCAAGACGTTCGAGGAGTTCATCCAGTACGCCAAGGACAATCCGGGCAAGCTGAACTACGCATCGAGCTCCCCGGCAACCATCCTGCCGATGGAGATGCTGAAGCAGATGGCCGGCATCGATCTCGTGCACATCCCCTACAAGGGATCGGGCCCGGCGATGACCGATCTTCTCGCAGGCCATGTCGACATCATGTTCGGCGGCGCTGTCGCCACCGTTCCGCACGTCAAGAGCGGCGCCCTCATCGGCCTGGCCGTGGCGGGGTCCCAGCGGACGTCCGCGCTGCCTGACCTGCCCACCGTTGCCGAGGGCGGCTATCCGGACTTCGCGGCAGACTCCTGGAACGGCCTGTTCGCTCCGGCCGGCACTCCGCCGGAAATCATCGCCAAGCTGAATGCCGCCACCGTCAAGGCGCTCAACGATCCGCAGGTCTTGGAAAAGATCAACGCGGAGGGCGCCACCATNGTCGGCAACACGCCCGAGGAATTCGCCGAATACGTGGCCGCCGAACANGCNAAGTGGAAGGCGGTCATCGAAGGCCTGCCCGACGACATCTCTCTCGAATAGGGGAAACGACCTTGTCAGCAGTAGCAAGCCCATCTTCAGACACCAGGGAGAGCCTGAGCGGCATCTTTGCCGCTTACGCTTCCTCGCTCGATGGGGCGCAGGTGGATGACGCCGCCCTGCATGCTCTGCGCCGCGCGATGGTCGACTATCTTGCCTGCGTCTATGCGGGCAATGAGCAGCCGGCCTCCCAGGCGATCAGGCGCTGGGCGGCTGCCGAAGGCGGCGCCGCCGCGGCAACGGTGGTCGGATCGCAGGTCCGGCTGCCGGCGTCGCAGGCCGCTTTCGTCAACGGAGCCGCGGCCCACTCGCTGGACTTCGACGATGGCTACACGAGGGGGTCCGTCCACCCCGGCGGCGTCATCTATTCGACTGCGCTGGCTGCTGCTGAAAAATACGGCGCCAGCGCCGCGGACTTCATTGCTGGCGTGGTCGCCGGCTATGACATGATGCTGCGCCTGGCCGAGGCCATGCACCCCACCTCCGCGCTGCGGGGGTGGCACAACACGGCGGTAGCAGGCGTTCTTGGCGCCGCCGTGACGGCGGGACGCATTCGGGGGCTGTCGCCGCAGCAACTGCGCGACGCCATCGGTCTCGCCACCAGCTTCTCCGGCGGCATCCGGGAATACCTGAATGATGGTGCGGAGGTGAAGCGCCTGCATCCCGGCAAGTCGGCCCGCGACGGCATNGTCTGCGCGGAACTGGCNGCNGAGGGCATCACCGGTCCGGTCGAGTCGCTGGAAGGCGCTGACGGCCTTTTCCGCGCCATGGTGGACGACCGCGCGAAGGCGGGCAGGGTGGTCGAGGGTCTCGGCAAGGAATTCCTGATCACCCAGGCCTATTTCAAACCGTATCCGTGCTGCCGTCACTTCCACGCGGTTATCGACGCCACACTGGCTCTGCGCGACGAAGGGGTGGATCCGGCCCGCGTGCGCGGCATCACGATCGGCCTCTATGAGGTCGGCGCGCACGGCCATGATCACCGTACCGCCTCGAACCTGCTCGAAGCGCAGATGAGCGCGCCCTGTGCGGTCGTCACCTCCCTGCTGCACGGCTTCCCGAGCGTCTCGACGTTCGATCCCGCGGTCTTCACCAGCGCCGAGGCGCAGCGACTGCTCGCCGCCACCACGGTGGAAGTCGACGATGAGTGCCAGGCGATCTACCCGAAGATCCGCAGCGGCATCGTCACACTGGAGCTGGATGACGGGACGCNGGTNCAGAAGCGAGTCCTGGAGCCGCGGGGCGAGGTGGCGAACCCGCTCTCCGACCAGGACCTCAGCCAGAAGTTCATGAACAACCTCCCCGAGCACGTCAGCCGGGACACGGCCGCAAGGCTGCTCGACTGGATTTGGAACATGAAGCGGGACTCCGACCTGTCGGCCATGTTCCCGCTTCTTGCCGGAAACTGAAGGATAACAGGGTGACAGAAGAAAACCTGCCACAATCACCGTACGGGCGCTTCCTGTACCACGCCGCGCGCGGCGAGCTCGCCTTCCAGCGCGACGCAGAGGGACGGGCGTTTTTTCCTCCGCGTCTCGTATCTCCGAAGGATGGCNGCGAGCCCAGCTGGTGCATCTCCGCCGGAAAGGGCTCGATCCACNCGCTGACGCTGGTGCGNCACAAGGGNGAGGCGCCGCTGCCGCTGGCCCTGGTGGATCTCGACGAGGGCTTTCGCATGATGAGCAACATCGTGACGGACGCGCCGGAGTCCCTCCGGATCGGAGACAGGGTTTCCGTCAGGTTCCGCTCGCTGGCTGAGGGGCAGCCGCCGCTTCCGGTCTTTGTTCGTGAAGGAGAAGCGGCATGATCAACAAGCCCAAGCGTAGCAGTGTTGCCATCGTCGGCGCGGCGGAATCCGATCTGGGCCGTGTGCCGGATCACACGACACCGGTTGACCTCATGGGTCAGGCCGTCATCCGGGCCCTGAACGACTGTGGCCTCAAGCTCAGCGATGTTGACGGTCTCTTCGCTGCTACCTCACAGGTGCGGATGGCGCCGATGGCGCTTGCCGAATACCTCGGTATCAAGCCGAAATACTTCGATGGCACCAATATCGGCGGCTCCTCCTTCATGTCGCATCTGGCGCATGCCCATGCGGCCATCGAGGCAGGGCTTTGCTCCGTCGCGGTGATCGCCTACGGCAGCACCCAGCGTTCGGTCAGCCGGGCGGCGGCGGCTCCGCGCGAGTACAATCCCTGGGAGACGCCCTACCGGCCGATCCTTCCGCCTTCGGCCTATGCGCTCGCCGCATCGCGCCACATGCACCTCTACGGAACCACCCGTGAGCAACTCGCTGAGGTTGCGGTCGCGGCGCGCAAGTGGGCTCTGCTCAATCCGAAGGCCTGGGAGAAGGAGCCTCTCACCATCGAGGACGTGCTGTCCGCGCGCATGGTCAGCGATCCCCTCACGGTTCGCGACTGCTGCCTCGTGACCGATGGCGGCGGGGCGCTGGTCGTGGTGTCCGCCGAACGGGCACGCGACCTGGATGTGAAGCCGGTGTATGTCCTCGGTCATGGCGAGGCGCTGACCCATCAGTCCATCTCCTGCATGGAGGATCTGACCGTCACCGGAGCCGCCATTTCCGGCCCGNAGGCCTTTGGCATGGCGGGTGCCACGCCCGCCGACATGGATGTGACCATCCTTTATGACGCGTTCACCATCACGCCGATCCTGTTCCTGGAAGATCTCGGCTACTGCCGAAAAGGCGAGGGTGGCGCATTCGTCTCCGGCGGCCGCATCGCTCCCGGCGGAGAACTTGCACTCAACACCAACGGCGGCGGCCTGTCCTACTGCCATCCGGGCATGTACGGCCTGCTGGGCATGATCGAGGCCGTCAGGCAGCTGCGCGGCGAATGCGGTGACCGTCAGGTCCCCAACGCAAAGCTTGCGCTCGCCCACGGCAACGGAGCGGTTCTGTCCAGCCAGTGCACCGCAATCTTCGGCACCGCCGACGCACTCTAGAAGGAAATGAAGATGCTTGAGGGAAAGGTCGTTATCGTCACCGGCGCCGGCCGTGGCATTGGCCGGGACATTGCCCTGCTCATGGCGAAGGAGGGTGCCAAGGTCGTCGTCAATGACCTTGGCGTGGCGCTGGACGGCACGGGCGGCGAAACAAGTCCGGCACAGCAGGTTGTCGACGAGATCCGTGCAGCGGGCGGGGAGGCTGTTCCGAACTTTGACAGCGTGGCTTCCTGGGAAAGCGCCCAGAAGATCGTCCAGACGGCGCTCGACAGCTTCGGCCGCATCGACTGCGTCGTGAACAATGCGGGCATCCTGCGCGACATCATGTTCCACAAGATGGAGCCGCAGGACTGGGAAATGGTCATCCAGGTCATGCTGCACGGCGCGTTCTACATGAGCCGTGCCGCGATCACCCATTTCAAGGCCCAGGAAAGCGGCTGCTTCGTGCACATGATCTCGACCTCCGGCCTCGCCGGCAACTACGGGCAGGCTGCATACGCGTCGGCCAAGGCCGGCATGGTGGGCCTGTCCAAGTCGATCGCCATCGACGCGCAGAAGTACAATGTCCGCTCCAACTGCGTGGCGCCTTCGGCCTGGACCCGCATGACCGGCTCCATTCCGGAGACCGAGGCCAACAAGGCCCGTATCGCCCAGCGCAAGCAGGTGACGCCAGACAAGAACGCTCCCCTCGTCGCATATCTCGCCAGCGACGCCGCCAAGGACGTCAACGGTCAGATCTTCGCGACGCGAATGAACGAAATCTTCCTGATGAGTCAGTCGCGGCCGCTGCGCAGCATCCACCGCAGCGAGGGATGGACGCCGGAGACCATCGCCACGCACGCGATCCCGGCGCTCAAGGCCAGCTTCTATCCGATCGAGCGGAACCAGGACGTGTTCTGCTGGGATCCCGTCTGAGCCTCGGGCAAAGGGAGGAATTCATGAAGACCAGAAAAGGAAATGTCGACGTCGAAAGCGGTGTGTTCTTCACCGTGATCGGAGTAATCGCGCTCCTGCTGTCGACCCGGTATCCGTTCGGCTCCGCGGCCCGGATGGGACCGGGTTTCTTCCCGGTCATCCTTAGTGTGATCATGACCGGCCTCGGAATCGCGATCCTGATTTCGGGTCTGCGCACGAAGAAGCCGGTCTTCCCGGAAGCTTTCGACATGAAGAGCCTTGGTGCGGTCACGCTGTCGATCGTTCTCTTCGGTGTCCTTCTGCTGAGGGCGGGATTGCTCATCACGGTTCCCCTCTCCGTCTTCGTCGCCTCCTTTGCACAGCCCCGCGTGAACTGGCGCAAGACACTGGTCATTGCTCTGGCCATTACCGCCTTCTGCTGGCTCGTGTTCATTGCAGGCCTCGGTCTGCGAATTCCGGTACTGCCGAGGATCTGAGATGGATTTCGTGAACAATCTTGCGATGGGGTTCTCCGTCGCGCTGTCGGTGCAAAACATCCTCTACTGCATGGTGGGCGTGATCGTCGGCACGGCGATCGGCGTGCTGCCCGGCCTCGGGCCGCTGGCCACCATCGCCATGCTGCTGCCGCTCACCTATGCGCTGGAGCCCACATCGGCGCTCATCATGCTGGCCGGCATCTATTACGGCGCTCAGTATGGCGGGTCCACGACGGCCATTCTCGTCAATCTGCCCGGTGAATCCGCATCGGTGGTCACCTGCATCGACGGTCATGAGATGGCCAAGAAGGGAAGGGCAGGTGCCGCGCTGGCTCTGGCTGCCCTCGGTTCGTTCCTCGGCGGTACCGTCGGCACGGCGCTGATCGCGGGCTTCGCGCCAGTGCTCGTCACCTTCGCGTTCAACTTCGGCCCGGCGGAATATTTCTCGCTCATGGTGCTGGGTCTGGTGGCGGCGGTGACGCTCGCCCACGGCTCTCTCATCAAGGCAATCGCTATGGTGGTCCTGGGCCTGCTGCTGGGCTGCATCGGCATCGACGTCAACAGCGGCGTTCCGCGCCTCGATTTCGGGATGCTGGAGCTCGCCGACGGTATCGAGTTTGTCGCGATCGCCATGGGCGTATTCGCCTTCACCGACATCGTGATGAACTGGCGCAAGGAAGACAGCGGCCCGGTCGAGGCAGCCAAGGTCACGTCGCTGATGCCCAACCGAGAGGAGTTCCGGAAGAGTTGGCCGGCAGCCGTCCGCGGCACGATCCTCGGCTCCATCCTGGGGCTGCTGCCTGGCGGCGGCGCAACCCTCTCGTCCTTCGCCTCGTACAGCGTCGAGAAGCGCCTTTCGCGCAATCCCGAGGAGTTCGGTCGTGGCGCGCCCGCCGGCGTCGCGGGCCCGGAGACGGCCAACAATGCCGGCTCGCAGACGTCCTTCATTCCGATGCTCACGCTGGGCATCCCGTCGAATGGTGTGATGGCCCTGATGATCGGCGCGATGATGATCCACGACGTGGTCCCCGGCCCGCAGATCATGACCGAGAACGCCCCGCTGTTCTGGGGTCTCGTGGTCTCGATGTGGATCGGCAACCTCATGCTGCTCGTGCTGAACCTGCCGATGGTGGGGCTGTGGGTGCGGCTGCTGCGCGTCAAGTACGACATCATGGCGCCGGTGATCCTCATCGTCTGCCTGATCGGTCTCTTCAGCATCCAGAACCAGGCGTTCGAGATCTATCTCGCCGCCATCTTCGCCGTCGTCGGCTATCTGTTCCGCCGNATGCACTGCGAGCCGGCGCCGCTGCTGCTGGGCTTCATTCTCGGGCCGATGCTCGAGGANAACCTGCGCCGCGCGCTCCTTCTGGCACGCGGCGATGCAATGACCTTCGTGGAGCGGCCCATTTCGGCGANCCTGCTGGCCATTGCCTTCATCCTGCTGGCGCTCGTGCTGATGCCGAGCTTCCGTCAGAAGCGTGAGGAAGTTTTCGCAGAGGAAGAGGCATGAGCCTGGCCGACAAGGCACCGGTTGCATCCCGCCTGCAATACGCCATGAGGCTGGCCTTCAGCCTTGCCATCGGTGCGTTCGGAGGCGCGGTCTTCTACATGCTGTCCCTGCCATTGCCCTGGATGCTCGGGGCAATGTGCACGGTCCTGACGGCCGCGCTGATGCAGTTGCCGGTCGTGTCGGCGAAGCGGGTGCGGCCGCCGATGGCCGCCGTCATCGGCGTCATGCTGGGAAGCTCCTTCAATCCCGACATGTTCGCGCGGATACAGGAGTGGGTCCCGGTGACGCTGGCGGCCGTGATGGCGATGATCGCCACGGGTCTTGTCGGATATCTCTACCTCCATTACGTCGCGAAACTGGATCCGGTCACATCCTACTTCGGCGGGATGTCGGCCGGCATCTACGAGATGACGGCACAGGGCGGGATGCTCGGGGGAGACGAGCGCAGGATAGCCCTCATTCAGGCGACCAGGGTGTTCCTGGTCGTCTTTTGCGTGCCGATGGTGCTCAACCTTTTCCTGCATTTCGGCTCGACCAAGGGGCTGTCTCTGCAGAATGGCGCCAGCGGATACACGATCCGCGACATCGCCGTGCTGATCATTTGCGGGGCCGTCGGATGGCCGCTGGCCCAGAAGCTGCATCTTCCCAACCCGGCCGTGATCGGGCCGATGCTGTTCAGCGGGATCGTCCACGTATCCGGCATCACCAGCAGCGCTCCGCCGTATATCCTGGTCTCGGCTGCCCAGGTGGTGCTGGGAACGACCATCGGCGGACAGTTTCTGGGCGCGGACCGGCGCCTGCTCCTGGAGACCGCAAAGCACAGCATCGTGCTCATGCCGCTCATGATCGCGGTCTCGGCCCTTTGTGCCTGGATTGCAGTCCATTGGTCCGATGTGGGCTTCGCCGCCATTTTCCTCGGGCTCGCCCCTGGAGGAACCGCGGAAATGTCGCTGGTTGCACTGGCGATCAAGACCGACGTGGCGCTTGTCGTGTTTCACCAGATGTTCCGCCAGGTTGCCATTCACCTGCTGGCGCCCGGCTTTTTCCGGGTCATCCGGCGCAGGAGCTGACATGCCGGCGCGGAAAGGAAAATCTGTTCAATTTCTGTCCGGCAGCCAACGCCCTTTCGTGCGGCTGCCGGTTGCCGCTGCCACTGCCTTTGCATTTCTCAGAATGTTTGAGTTCGGGGGATCAGGATGATCCGCATTTCAGACAAGAGCGATATATCTGCCAGCGACGTTGTAAACGAAGTGGTCAGCCGGCCGGGGTGGGCGCAGTTCCTGCCCGGCGCGATTCCGGCGGGAGCGCAGGGAACGGTCCGGATTGCCGCTCTCTTGCGAATCCTGGCGGCGAACAATTCCACGGGAATGAAGCTCCACGAAATCGTGTCGGCGGCGGAACTGGAGCAGTCGACGGCGCATCGCGTGCTGAGCGCGCTGCACAGCGTCGGTTTCGTCGCGAGGGACGAGGAAGCCAAGCGCTACCATCTCGGCCCGCTGCTGTTCGAGCTGTTTACCACCGCCTTCCCGCACTTTAACATGCGAGAGATCTGCCGGCCGTACATCGAGCGGCTCGCCGAGGAACTGGGGGATACCGCCTACGTAATGGTTCAGTCCGGCTACGATGCCATCTGTGCAGATCTGTGCCAGGGAAACCATCCGATCCGCACGTGTACGGTTTCCGTCGGGCAGCGCCGGCCCTTGGGGCTTGGGTGCGGCAGCCTGTGCGTGCTCGCGCACCTGAGCGACCAGGAAGTATCACGGATCATCACCCACAACCAATCCCGGTATGCGGCCTACAGCCTCACCGGCGACATCATCCTGGAAAGGGTCAAGAAGGTCCGCGAGCTCGGATACGTGGCGCAGGAGGCGCTCACATCATCCGACGTCATCGGCGTGGCAGTTCCGATACTCGGCAAGACCGGCTACCCCCTGGGATCGCTCAGCATGACGGCGCTCCGGTCTCGCATGACGGAGGAGCGCATCGAAACCCTGCGGAACGCACTCGACAATGCCACCCGCCAGATCCGCGATCACATCGTGGACATGGGTTACGTGTGATCACGGAGCTGAAACACTGTCGAAAAATCATTATATGGATTTATATTGCGANAAACTGGTTGCCAAGCATGATTTTTGCCATATACTGAAAATCGCTAAAGTTGCGCGATAGAGGACCCTACCCCCCTGCTAAACAGCAGTCAGTCTCGGGGCGCGATGTCAGCTGCGCCCGGCCGTCTTTTTTACTGCCGCATGGGGGGAGGGTAAGGACGGAGATCGTTGAATGACAACCCATTATGAGCTGTTCATTGGCAACAGGAATATTAGATCTGAAGATCAAGAATATTTTCCGACGATAAATCCATATACTGGAGAGACCTGGGCCTATATTCCTCAGGCCAGTGAAGAGCAGGTTGCCGAAGCGATCAGGACCGCCCGCAAGGCATTCGACACCACCTGGAGCAAGACAACGGGTTACCAGCGCAGCCGGCTGATGATCCGGCTGGCGGAACTTCTCGAGGCCAACGCCGATCGCATGGCGCGGCTCGAGACCACGGACAACGGCAAGTGCATCCGTGAAACCAGCGGTCAGATGATCAGCGCCGCGCGCGCCTACCGCTTCTTTGCCGGGCTTGCGGACAAGCTGTCCGGCCAGACCATTCCGACGGACAACAGGGATACTTTCGACTACACGCACCGCGAGCCGCTCGGCGTTTGCGTGCTCATCACAGCCTGGAACTCGCCGATGGCGCTGCTGTCGAACAAGCTTGCGCCGGCGCTGGCGGCGGGCAACTGCGTGGTCATCAAGCCTTCCGAACATGCTTCCGTCACGACGCTCGAGTTCGCCCAACTGGCGCGTGAGGCGGGCTTCCCGGATGGTGTCATCAACGTCGTCACGGGCGACTATCGCGCTGGCAAGGCGCTCCTGCGGTCCGAGCGCATCGACAAGGTGAGCTTCACAGGAAGTGCTGCTGTCGGCGCCCAGATCGCGAGTGCCGCAGGCGAGCGGCTGGTGCCGGTGACGCTCGAACTCGGAGGCAAGTCGCCAAACATCATTTTCGAGGACGCGGAACTGGATCGCGCGGTGCCGGGCGCCATGGCGGGCATCTTTTCGGCCACCGGCCAGACCTGCATCGCCGGCTCCCGCCTTTTTGTCCAGCGCAGCGTCTACAAGGAAGTATGGGAGCGGCTGGTCGAGCGTGCCAAGCGCATCCGCCTCGGCGATCCGATGGATCCCAGGACCCAGATGGGCACGGCGGCAAACGAGCCCCAGTTCCAGCGCATCCTGCAGGCCATCGAACGGGGCAAGGCGGAAGGCGCGAAGCTCGTCACCGGCGGCAAGCGCGCAACCGGTCCGGGCCTCGAGCGCGGCTTCTTCATCGAACCGACCATCTTCATCGACGTGAACAACAACATGGAGATCGCGCGCGAGGAAATCTTCGGGCCGGTCCTCTGCGTCATTCCGTTCGACACGGAGGAAGAGGTCATCGAAATGGCCAACGATACCCGCTACGGCCTCGCCGCGGGCATCTGGACCACCAATCTCTCGCGCCACCTGCGCGTTTCCCGTGCGCTCAACGCCGGCATGGTGTGGGTGAACACCTATCGCGTCGCCCAGGCGATGGTGCCGTTTGGCGGCTTCAAGGACTCCGGTTTCGGCAAGGAGCGCGGCGTCATCGCCATCAACGAATATCTGCGGGTGAAGAACGTGATGATCGACTTCGCCGCAGCCGTCCGCGACCCGTTCGCCGACTAACCGCACCCGGGCAAAATCCCGAAGAACAGAATTTCAGGACTGAACATTATGGCAAGGACACCCGATTACTTCAAAGGAAAGACGATTGTCATCACCGGCGGCGGCAGCGGCATCGGCCGCTCCACTGCTGTCATCTTTGCCCGTGAGGGCGCGAACGTGGTGGTGGGCGACATCAACGAGGAGGGCGGCGAGGAGACGATCCGGCTGGTCAAGGAGCAGGGCAGCGACGGCCTGTTCGTCTACACCGACGTCACGAAGCGCGACAACGTCCGCAACCTCATGAACACCGCGATCGAGAAGTTCGGGAAGATCGACTTCCTGTTCAATTCCGCCGGCTCGGCGCTGCGCCGCTGCGGTTTCCTCGAGATTGACGAAGACCTCTGGAACCTGAGCTACGACCTCAACGTGAAGGGCACGTTCTACGGCATCCAGGAAGTGCTGCCGCACATGCTCAAGAACGGCAAGGGCGTGATCGTTAACGTGGCAAGCATGGCCGTTCGCCGCGGCGGTCCCGGCACGTCGGTGCACTATGCCTCCGCCAAGGGTGCTGTGAACACGCTGACCATGGGCGTGGCGCGAGAGTTCGCGGACAAGGGCATCCGATGCCTATCGGTCTCGCCCGCCAGCGTGTCGACCAACTTCCAGGCGGCTTCCGGCACGACCAAGGAGCATGAGGAGCGCATCATCGCTGCCAATCCGATGAAGCGGAATGCCCATCCGGACGAGATCGGCGAGCTCGTGCTGTTCATGTGCTCGGATGCCTGCGAGTTCATGACCGCCGATACCGTATACGTCAGCGGCGGTGGCGGATTCCGCTGACCGGCGAATGAGATCGGATTGGTGGGATGCGGTCAGCGCCGGCAGTTCCTTTCCCCGCAAACGAGATCCCGCGGGGGAAGCCTGCCCGGGTCAGGGCAGGGGCAGCCTCCGGGCTGTGTCTGCCCGATGGGCGCCGGGGTACCCCGGAACCGTTCTTCGACTTGCGTCATGACTCCTTTAGCCAGCGGATGATGTGATGGGGAGCCAGAAACTACTTGAGGTCGAAAACCTGTGCATCAGATATGGTGCACTGACGGCGGTATCGTCGGTAAGCTTTTCCGTGTCAAACAAGGAAGTCGTCGGGCTCGTCGGTGAATCCGGCGCAGGCAAGTCGGCTACGGCCAAGGGCATCATCGGCCTGCTGCCGCCGATCGCCAGGATGAGCGGCTCGGTCCGCTACAGGGGCGAGGAGCTGGTGGGCGCGTCGCGCGCCCGTCTCCAGAAGGCCCGCGGCGCGCAGATCGGCTACATCTTCCAGGACGCGCTGACCGCGCTCGATCCGGTTCGCACCGTCGGGGTGCAGCTCGTGGAGGCGCTCCGGGTCCACAAACCGGTGTCGAAACGCGAAGCCTGGCAGGCAGGCGAGGCGCTGCTCGAGGAGCTCAAGATCCGCGATCCCAGACGGGTGATGAATTCCTATGCCCACGAGCTTTCGGGCGGCATGCGCCAGCGCGCTATCATCGCGCTCGCCCTGATCGCCGAACCCGAGGTCATCATCGCGGACGAGGTGACGTCAGCGCTCGATGTCACCGTACAGCGCAAGGTACTGGAAATCCTGTTGCGGGTCTGCTCCGACCGCGGCGCCGGCCTCATCATGATCACCCACGATCTCGGCGTCGTGGCACAGACCTGCGACCGCGTCATCGTGCTCTACGGCGGCATCGTCGCGGAGGACGCCGATGTGTATACGCTGTTCGACCATCCCCGGCATCCCTATACCCATGCGCTGATGCGATCCATGCCCCGCGTCGGTTCGGATGCTCCCTTCGAGCCCATCCCGGGATCCGCCATTCAGGTTTTCGGGGAACTGCAGATGTGTCCGTTCCATGAGCGCTGCGCAAAGGCCGGCCCAGACTGTAGCGCGAAACTGCCGCCGGTTCAGACCTATGGTGGCAGCCAGTTTCGGTGTTTTCATCCGGTGGGGTTGGAGCAATGACGGCAAGTGTGTCGCACGTAGAGCCCCGTGGCGCGCGGCTCGAGGTCCGCAACCTGACGAAAACCTTCCCCGGCGGGTCAACAGGTCTGTTCACGAAGAACCGGGTGGTCGCCGTCAACAACGTGACGTTCACGGTTGAACCCGGACAGTCGACCGGTCTCATCGGCGAATCCGGTTCCGGAAAGACGACCGTCGCCCGAATGATCACGAGACTGGTGACGCCGGACAGCGGCCAGGTTCTCGTCGACGGCAGGGATGTGCTCGCCCGGAGCCTGGGGGCAAGCGAATTCGCCCGCCTCATCCAAATCGTCTTCCAGGATCCGACCTCATCGCTCAATCCTCGATGGAAGGTCGGCGATCTCATCGCGGAAGGAATCCGCGTCCACAAACTGATGCCGGAATCGGAAGTGCCGCAAAGGGTTGCGCAGCTTGCCGAGAGCTGCGGCATTGCCAGGGTGGCGCTCGAACGGTTCCCGCACGAGTTTTCCGGAGGGCAGCGCCAGCGCATAGCTATCGCCCGCGCTCTCGCTGTCGAGCCAAGAATTCTTGTACTCGATGAGCCTGTTTCGGCGCTTGATGTAAGTGTTCAGGCGCAGATCCTCGTTTTGTTGAAAGAATTGCAGAAGAAACTTGGCCTTACTTATCTCATGATTGCTCATGATCTGGCTGTTGTCGAACGCTTTTGCGATCGAATTATTGTCATGCGTCACGGGGAGGTGGTGGAGACTGGTGACGCCCACAGCATTTATGCGCATCCCAGGCACCCATACACACGGGAACTGATTGAAGCGCATCCGATACCGGATCCACGCGTCCGCTCGCTGCGGGTTCGCGACGAGGATCCGGTTGCCTGACAACTGGAAATAAATGGGAGGAAGCATGTCATTTCTTCGATCTGCCGTGAAGCATCTGGCGCTTGCCGGCGCGTCGCTGGCCCTTCTGGCATCCGCCGCATCCGCACAAGACTCCGCGCCGCGCGAGCCCAAGGGGACGCTGACCATTGGCTGGGCTTGGGATCCCGGCACGATGGATCCGCAGATGCACCGCGCGCGGTTTACCCAAATCATTTCCCACGCCATGCGCGACAAGCTTTACTATCTGCCTCCGCCCGGCCTGGGACTTGCGCCTCTCGTCGCCGAAGACGTTGAACAGGTCGATGACACGACCTACGACCTCAAGCTCCGTCAGGGCGTCAAGTTCCACAATGGCGACGAGCTGACGTCCGAGGATGTCGTCTACACGTTCGAGCGTCTGTGGGATCCGGCCACGAAGTCGCCGCGCGCCAGCATGGGCAACATGGCGAATGTCGAAAGCGCCGAGGTGGTCGACCGCTATACGGTGCGATTCAAGACCAAGGTGCCGTTCGGTCCGCCCAATCAGGCGATCCCGGGCCTGAACTTCGCCGCCCAGGAAATCATGAACAAGAAGGTCGACGGCGCCCGTACCCTCGAGGAGACGCGGACGGCAGCCCCGATGGGCGTCGGGCCGTTCAAGTTCGTCGAGTGGACGCCGAACCAGCGCGTGGTCATGGACGCCTTCCTCGACTATTGGCAGGGGGCTCCGGGCGTCGAGCGGATCATCTGGCGCACCATTCCGGAGGAGGCCACCCGCGTCGCCGAGCTGCTTTCCGGTTCCGTGGACATGATTTATCCGGTCACGACGGACTTCGTTGACCAGCTGCGCGCCGCCAACATGAAGCTCGAGATCGTCCCGGGTTCGTCCATGCGTATGCTGCAGATGAACGTCCGTGAGGGATCGCCTTTCGCGGATCCCGAAGTCCGCAGGGCCATGAACGTGGCGATCGACAAGGATGCGATCGCGGAGCACATCTACCGCGGCCTTGCCGTCGTGGCCCGGCAGGTATCCGGTATCGGCCAGGAGGGTTACAACCCGGATTATGATCCGTTCACCTATGATCCGGAGGCCGCCAAGGCCGTCCTGTCGAAGGTGACCAAGCCGATCGAGATGTTAACGGTCCCGATGTTCGAGCTGCCGGCCCAGTTCATCGCCGAGCAGCTGCGCGGATACGGCATGAACGTCTCCACGAAGATCATGGATACCGCGGCCTTCAACGCGGCCGTGGAAGCGGGCGACTTCGACCTGGCGCTGGCCTTTGCCGGCTATGGCACTGGCGAGTTCGTGGGCGCCTACTACAACAACCACTTCGAGTGCTCGCGCCTGGCCACGGGCCGTATCCGTACCGGCTTCTGTAGCGAGGATCTGGATAGGAAGTATGCCGAGCTGCGCAGGGAGCTCGATCAGGCCCGCTGGCAGGAGAAGATGGATGAGATCAACCGCGAGCTGACGGAAGTCCACATGCCGTGGGTGCCGCTGTTCATCGAGGCGGAGGTGTGGGCGATGCAGCCCCACGTCCAGGGTTTCGTCGGCTCGTCGGCCGGACAGATGTTCGACCTCCACAAGGTTACGCTGGAGAAATGATCCATCCCGGTTCTGTCCCCGTCCGGCCCGGACGGGGACATGCCGGAGCGGTTTAAGGAGACGTGTGACCGGTTTTCCGGGTGGAGCCGCGGCGGACCAGAAAGCGCGGTTCCAGGAAAGCAGGGACCGGCCTCCCGTCCGGGACCGCGAAAACAGGGAGCTGGAGCGTTCAAGGTTTCCGGTGAAGCCGGAAAGGCTCCGAGGACTCGAAGGGAACTTCGTCGTGTGGCGTTTCATCGCGAAAAGATTGTTGGAAACCGCTGTCGTCGTTCTGGGCGTGTCGGTCATCGTCTTCGTGCTGCTCAGAATCATGCCCGGCGACCCGGTTCAGTTGCTGTTCGGCGAAGGCGACGATGCCGATCTGGCGGCTTCGCGGGAGATGTATCGGCAGATGCTCGGTCTCGACCGGCCGCTGCCGGTCCAGTACCTCATTTTCCTCAAGGAAATCTTCACCCTGCATCTGGGCAACTCGCTGGTGAGGGGCGGCGAGCCGGTCATTCAGATGGTGGGACGCGCGCTGCCGCTGACCATCGAGCTTTCGATCTTCGCGCTCGTCATCGGCCTGCTCATCGCCATACCCGTCGCAGTCCTCTGCGCGCTCAAGCAGAACACGTTCTGGGACCGTGGCGGCACCGGGTTCGCCCTGATCGGGGCTTCGATGCCGAACTTCTGGCAGGGAATCCTGCTGATCATGTTCCTCGCGGTCTGGATGCCCGTCTTCCCGGTCAGCGGCGTGCTGGCCCAACACATCACCATCGAGCGCATCACGGGCGCGCCATTCACCGACGCCGTGCTCACCGGCAACTGGGAGGGCGCGCGATCCGCGTTCATGCACCTCGTGCTGCCCGCGACGACCCTGGGCACCACCCTGTCGGGCCAGTTCGTCCGCGTGCTGCGCTCGAGCCTCCTGGAGGTCAAGCACCAGGAATTCGTCCACGCGTTCCGCGCCCGGGGCATCGGCGAGCCGACAATCGTCTCCCATCTGCTGCATAACGCGCTGCCGACCACGGTGGTGATCATCGGCATGCGCATCGGCATGCTGCTCAGCGGAACGATCGTGATCGAGACCCTCTTCGCCTATCCCGGAATGGGCTTCCTGCTGGTGCAGGGCATCAATGCCCGCGACTTCCCGGTGGTGCAGGGAGTTGTCGTGCTCCTCACGGTCCTCGTGGTGCTGTCCAACCTGATCGCGGACATCATCCACGCGTGGCTCGATCCGAGAGTCAAACTTGCATATCAGAAGGGCAAGTAATGCAGGCTGTCATCTCTTCCATCGGCTTCTGGTTGCGGCAGATCGCAAAGAGCCCGCTGATTGCTCTGTCTTTCATCGTGCTGCTCGCCATGGTCATCGTGGCTATCTTCGCGCCGCAGATCGCGCCGTACTCGCCCAATGCGCAGTCGATTGCCTTCCGTCTGCTTCCACCGGGATCGGACGGCTACATCCTGGGGACCGACCAGCTCGGGCGCGACGTGCTCTCGCGCCTGATCTGGGGCGCGAGACTGTCGATAGGCGTCGGCTTCGCCGTGATGGTGCTCACCGCCGTCGTCGGCGTGATTCTCGGAATCATCTCCGGCTATTTCGGAGGCATCGTCGACTCCGTCATCATGCGTCTGGTCGACATGTGGCTGGCGTTCCCCTTCCTGCTGCTGGCGATCGCGCTGGTGGCGGTGCTCGGGCAGGGTTCCGACAAGCTGATCTTCGCCCTCGTGCTGTCGGGCTGGCCGGCCTTCGCGCGTCCCGTGCGCGGCGAGATCCTGCAGCTCAGGGAGCGGGAATATGTGCTGTCGGCCAAGGTGCTGGGCGTACCGCCGCTGAGCGTCATGTTCCGCCACCTGCTGCCCAACGTGATGCCGACCATCCTGGTGCTGGCCGCGCTGGACCTGGGTGCAACGATCCTGTCGCTCGCTGCCCTTGCCTTCCTCGGCCTTGGCGTGGATGCCGAGACGGCGAGCTGGGGCGGGATGCTGGCTTCGGGCCGCAACTATGTCGCCACGGCCTGGTGGCTTTCGACCTTCCCCGGCCTCGTCATCTTCGCCGTGGTGATGGCGTCCAACCTGATCGGCGATTGGCTCCGCGACCTGTTCGATCCGCGGTCTCCGTTCCGCCTGGGCTCAATCTCCGCGGCAGCAAGAAAAAGGCTGGCTGAAGACTCTTCATCCAGCTTCCCGCGCCCGGCCCGTCCTGAACCGGGGACCGGCGCGCGGCCTCCTCACGACAGAAAGGCATAAACTTGATGAAAGTCCTTGTTCCCGT
>JGI25331J36430_1000056_pt1 | contig 70631 bp, 64 predicted proteins | sample HigsolmetaAR206D_FD_36430 | JGI IMG/M metagenome (IMG submission 36430) | reverse complement strand
TCTGCGTGAAAATCATGCAGGGTTAATAACCTTAAAAGAGCGAATAGATACGCGAGAGGAAAATCCATATTCGGATTTAATTATTTCTATATTTTCGGCTATAATAAAATAGGAGGCGCGAATGGGCCATGTCTAAAAAACGACCGTGGTATTTGAGAAAAGGCTCCTTATATTTTTTTTGTCTTGTTACTCCGCCGATAGGTTACATCATCGTTATTTCCAATCTAAAGAAGTTTGAATACGAGGATAAGTTGAAGTATCTTGCCATTGCCACCATTATGGCATCTATTTGGGTTTTGAAATTTCTTCCCAAAAAATTAAATTTATATATTTGGATCGGCATTTTAGCGGTCATCATAGCATCGACGGTTACAAATTTTATCGACAAGATGAAAAATAGATAGAAAGAAGGGTGTTATTTAAACACTCCTTTTTATTTTAAAGGGTATTGAATACTTGATGTTGAAAAAGATCTCACTGGAAGATTGACTAGCTTAATACAGCTTGGCGATGGTTTGGTCTTTTTAAACCGGTAGATGTATGCGTTTACAACCAAGATTTGATTACAGGCAACCACCTTTATGCGTGTCCTTCATATTTACCTCTCCACTAAAAGAATTCAACTTACAAATCTTTAGGATGAATAGGATGTCTTAATCTCTCCAACGTTTCCGCATAATAAAGTTGTTCCTGATATAGCCAAATGGACCAGAATTTAATATTGATGTTATTCACTAAAAAAGCCCACTCTAATCCGTTTTGATTAGAATGGGCCTTTCTATTTCAAATGCAATTTTGCGACGCACTCGACATGCATCGTCTGCGGGAACATGTCGACGGGCTGGGCTTCGACGGTTTTGAAGCCGCCGTCCTCAAGGATGCGGAGGTCGCGGGCCAAAGTCGAAGGATTGCACGACACGTAGACGACGCGCTTCGGGCGCATGGCGATGATCGTCCGGAGCAGCGCTTCATCGCAGCCTTTCCTCGGGGGATCGACGACGATGACGTCGGCGCGGATGCCCTCCTCCGCCCAGCGCGGGATGACTTCTTCGGCCTTGCCGACGGCGAACTCCGCATTGGTCAGGCCGTTGAGCGCAGCGTTCGCCCTGGCGTCCTCGATCGCCTCCGGGACGACCTCCACGCCGTACACCTTTCCGGCCTTTTGCGCCAAAAACAACGAGATCGTGCCGACCCCGCAATAGGCGTCGATGACCGTTTCGCCGCCCGAGAGATCGGCGTATTCAAGCGCCTTTTCATAGAGGACGCGCGTTTGCACCGGATTCACTTGATAAAACGAGCGCGCGGAAATCGCAAACTTCACCGGGCCGATTTGGTCATAGATGACATCCCGCCCCCAAAGCGTCCGCGTTTCTTGTCCGTAAATGACATTGGTCCGCAACGGGTTCACGTTTTGCACGATCGCTTTAATTTGAGGGAATTTTTTCGGCAGTTCGGTAATGAAACGCTTGCGGTGCGGCAAGTCTTTCGTCCGGGTCACGAGCACCACCATCGCCTCGCCGCTCGCCCGGCCGACGCGGACGCCGATGTAGCGCAACACGCCGCGATGCGATTCCTCATCGTATGGGGGAATGCCGCTGTCTTTCGCGATCCGCTTTACTTCCTGAATGATTTCGTCGCCCAAGGCGTCCGTGATTAAACAATGGTCCATGTCGATGATGCGATGGCTCCGCTTTTGATAGAAACCGGCGATCCATTCGCCGTCGCGGCTTCCGACCGGCACGAACGCTTTGTTCCGGTATTGCCACGGATCGGCCATGCCGAGCGTCGGCCGCACGTTGACGCCTTCCAAGCCGCCGATGCGGGCAAAGGCGTCTTCCACGACTTTGCGCTTGAAGGCGAGCTGGGCGTCATAGCGGACATGCTGCAATTGGCAGCCGCCGCAGCGGCCGTAAATCTCGCACGGCGGCTCGACACGGTCCGGGCTTTGTTTAATAAACTGCTGCACCCGGGCGTAGCCGTAATCCTTCTTCGTTTTCAGCACCTTGGCTTCGACCGTCTCGCCGGGCAACGCGTTCGGAATGAACAACGTATAACCGTCGATTTTGGCGACACCGGAGCCGTCGTGTGACCAATCGACGACGGTGGCGGTGACGATGTCATTTTTCTTTACCGGTGGTTGCGTCATCGGATTCACTCGCTTTACGGTCGTGGTTCAGCGCGCGAAAAGCTGGGATAAAAAAGCGGCGGCCGCAACGGCCGTCAGATAAACAAACACGTGAAAGGCTCCTTTAAAAACGGCAGGCAAATGAATATAGAAACACCCGACGGAGACTTCCGCCGCCCGATGCCAAACGGAAAAAGACAGACGTTGAGCCTGCCTGAAACGAAACAGCGGGACGATGGGTTCATCAACCATTACACATCTAAATCCCGTACGGAGCCAAAGGCGTGCAAAACCCTTTCATTCGCCTTTCCAGCATGCCAATCTGCCTTTTCGTCCGTACCGCTTGAGGACGCCGGGCAAAACTCGTTAAACATAAGGGCACGACCGCCTTTTTCATCTTCATTAAGCCGCCGCGCCTTGAAATTGATTTTTGCTTAATCCCGGGGAAAAGCCGCATTGGCTGCGCCGCCCACGGCGGCTGTTTCTCCGTCCCGACAGCGTCCGGTGCCCGCTTCGCCCCATTTCCGTTATTTTGCGCCGGAACTTGCTTCCTTAATCTCGCGGGCGTAACGTTCCGCCGTCTCTCGCGGCACGAGCAAGCGCAAATGGTGCGTGAGGTTATCAAATGTGGCCGGCATCAGTCCGCCGTATTCGCCGTCCACGTTCAACTGCATTTTTTCGTCCGTATCGACTTCAATATGCTTCGCTTTCGTATACAGCACCTTTTTGTCTTCCACGTGCTCGCCTTTCAAGGCCAGGCGTGCCAGCCGAATGAATTCAGGAAGGCTTGCCTTTTTCAACACAAGCAAGTCGAACCAGCCGTCGTTTAATGAAGCCGCGGGCGCCAGTTTTTCGAAACCGGCCACCGAATTGGTATTGGCGACGAAAAACAGCATGATATCGTCTTCAAGAACGTGGTCATCGTATCGGATGCGGACAGAGGTCGGACGTATCGACGGGAGTTTTTCGATGCCTTTTAAATAATAGGCCAGCTGCCCGAGCATCGTCTTCAGCTTGCTCGGCACTTCGTAAGAAATCTCGGTCAGCTTGCCGCCGCCGGCGATGTAAATGAAATAGCGGTCATTCACCTTGCCGACGTCGAGCGGAATTTCATGTCCCTCGCAAAGGACGTCGCACGCTTTGACGATATCGCGCGACACGCCGATCGCCCGGGCAAAGTCGTTGGTCGTCCCCATCGGGATGATGCCGAATTTCGGCCGATGCGGCTGTTCGGCCAAACCGTTGACCACTTCGTTGATCGTTCCGTCGCCGCCCGCCGCGACCACAAGGTCAAACTCACGCACCACGGCTTCGCGCGCCGCCGCCGTGGCGTCGCCCGCCCCGGTCGTGGCATGGCAGGAAGCCTCATATCCGGCTTTTTCCAAACGGTCCAAAATATAGGGGATGTTGCGGCGGATTTGTTCGCGGCCGGACGTCGGATTATAGATCAGCCGTGCCCGTTTCATGGCCATCACCTGCGGTAATAAAATAAGGTCGGTCGGGATCCCGAGCCTCTCCGAACATAAAAAGACAGCCCCCGATCCGGGGAAGCTGCTCGTCCACGGTTATTATACTGGAAACGCCGCGAAAAGAAAAGGAAGAGCGGCTGGCCAATTTAAACGGGAGCTGTAAGGCGATCAGATTTTGAGATGATTGAGGCTCTGGAGCGAAAGGCGCCCTCACTTGGGCGGCGCCTTGGGAAACGCCCTCTTGGAGAGGCTTCTCGAATTAAATTGGATTAAGCGCTTGCCCGCCACGCGCGCCATCGAAGTGACGCCTGAAGGAAGACGAGGGTTAATGAAACATTTTCTATGGATATCGACCAAATTATAGATCACAAGAAAGCCTGTTCGGAATGGATCCCGCCAAATTGATCGCTCGGGGTTAAACATGGCAATGAAATCACTAAAAAAGAGAGACATGATGGCTCAGGCAGATGGTTTAAGCTCGGTTTAACCATCATTTAGTTGTAAATATACATTCTAAGGATAAATTTTAATCACTTTTTGTGATGCCAAGCGTGCCGGCGAACGTCCATGTGCCCCAATTCAATGCGCACAAGGAACAATTCAACAAAAATTGCCCGGAATTCAACGAAAACCACGGGAAATTCAATGAAAGTCCCGAAGAATTCAACGAAAATCGCCGGAATTCAATATATCTATATTTTCTGTTATTTTAAGCTTATCATGGCCCTACAATAAAATTTATCCATCCGCTGACGTTCGTCGGCCCACATACAAAACAAGGGAAGCCTCACGTCGTAAAGGGACAATCAAGGCAGCGCGTATTTCGCCGTTTAAGAGAAAAGAGGCCAAAACGGGTTCATCCGTTTTGGCCCCATGCGAATGGTTTTAATCGGCCCGGCCCTTTAAAATTGCGTCGATGCGTTCGAGGTCCGAAGCGGACAGTTCGATTTCGGCGGCTTCGATGAGGCCGCGAATGTGGTCGGGGCGGCGGCCGCCGGGGATGACGGCGTCAACGCCGTCTTGAGCGAGCAGCCAGGCGAGCGCCAAGTTCGGGAGCGTCGTTTGTTTTTCCGCGGCGACGCCTTTCAGTCGCTCCGCGATGTTGACCTTTTCATCGAACTCTTCTTGGCTCATCCTCCGGATCGCGGGATCACCGATCTTGTATTTTCCGCTCAACAGCCCGGAGGCAAGCGGAAAATACGGGATGAAGGAGATGCCGTGTTGCGCGCAGTAAGGCAGCACGTCGGCCTCCACCGAGCGGTCAAACATATTGTAACCCGCCTGCAGCGCGGTGACCGCCGCGGTCCGGTCGGCTTCCTGCAATTGTTCGAGCGACAAGTTCGAGACACCGATCGCCCGGATTTTTCCTTCTTCCTGCAAACGTGCCAATTCCCCGACGGACTCGGCAATCGGCGTTTCGTTGTCCGGGAAGTGAAGATAGTACAGATCGACGTAGTCCGTCTGCAATCTTTTTAAGCTCGCTTCCAACGCGCTCCGGAGATATTCGGGGCGGTTGTTGATGCGGGTGCTCCCGTCCGCTCCCCATTGGCATCCGCCCTTCGTCGCGATGAACAGCTCTTCCCGCTTGACGCCGATTTCCTTCAACGCTTCGCCGATCAGTTCCTCGGAACGGCCGTGGCCGTAAACGTCGGCGGTGTCGATAAAGTTCACGCCTAGACGGATGGCCTCTTTAACGAAAGCTTTGCCTTCCTCTTCGTTTAAATCCTTGAAATAGTTATGCCCGCCGACTTTGTTCGTGCCGATGCCGATGACCGAGATTTGAAAATCCGTTTTCTGCAGTGACGTATATCTCACGTCGATCGCTCCTTTCCTTTCATCCCGTCTCAGAAGGAAACATGGGATAGTTCGATAAAGTCATGCAAAGCGGTCGATCCGTCGCTCCCTCCTTCCGCCCGTGCGCCACGGAAGACCGTCCATGGGACTTCCCCTTCTAGAATACCGCCTGCAAACCGTCTCCAGCCAATAAAAAGCCCCCCGATTCAAAAGGCCTCGATTTGAGAAACAGCCAAAACGCCCGGCCGCGGGGATAAAACCATTTTCAATAAAGCGCATGGCGGCCCGCCGCAACCGTATAAGCCAAGCTCGCTCCTTCATAGATCGCGCGTTTCGCATCCAGTTCACCCGGTTGCCTCGCCCCGCCGATCACCGTCACCTTGACGCCCGCTACTTTCAACCGGTCGAGACCTTGGAAGGCGCGCGCTTCCTGGCCAGCGGCAATGATGATGGTGTCCGCTTTGATCAACTCTTCTTTCGCCATGCCGGCCTCCGTCCGTTCGATGACGACGCCTTCAGGACGAATCGCTTTATAAGTCAACTCGTTGAGGAAAGCGACCCCGCTTTGGCTCAAGTGCTGGACGAGCGCCCAGCGCGTCGTTTTGCCGAGCCCTTCGCCCATTTTGCCACGCCGCCTCATGAGCGTGATGCGGTGCGCCCCTTGCGCCGATAAAAAGTGGGCGACATCGCAGCCGACACCGCCGGCGCCGATGATCGCGACGTCGCGGCCGACGCGTTCCGGATGTTCAAACGCTTCCGGATAGGTCAGGACATGGGGGCTGTCTACGCCGGCAATGTCCGGAACCCTCGGACGGACGCCGACGGCAATCACCGCCTCTTCAAAGCCTTCGCGCAACAGCTCATCGGCGCTCACTTCATGCCCCAGTTTGACGTCGACGCCCAAGCGCGCGAGTTCGGTCCGGTAATAACGGAGGGTTTCGTTGAACTCCCCCTTCATGGGGACCCTTTTCGCATAAAGCAATTGACCGCCCAACGCCCCGGACGCTTCATACAGCGTCACGTTTTCCCCTTTTTCGGCAAGCGCACGGGCGGCTTCCAAACCGGCGGGCCCGCCGCCGACGACGGCGATCTTTTTCGGGCGCGCCGACTTTTCCAATCGCCAGATCGACTCCCGGCCGGCTCTAGGATTGACGAGACAAGACGCCGGCCGGCCTTCGAAAACGTGGTCGAGGCAAGCCTGGTTGCAGGCGATGCACATGTTGATCCGCTCATACTCGCCGTTCGCCGCTTTTTGCAGAAGATCGGGGTCGGCGAGAAACGGGCGGGCCATGGAGACGAAATCGCACGCGCCGCGGGCGATCAGCAGGTCGGCGAGGCGCGGATCGTTGATGCGGTTGCTGCCGATGACGGGAATATGGACGTGCCGCTTGATCCGCTCCGCCACCTCGATGAACCCGGCGCGCGGCACCATCATGGAAATCGTCGGCACTTGCGACTCATGCCAGCCGATGCCGATGTTCAGGGCATCCGCCCCCACCATTTCGAGCGCCTGGGCAAATTGAATCGTCTCGGCTGCGGTCGTGCTTCCCGGGATGAGGTCGGCGCCCGACATCCGGAAGATGACCGGGACATCCTGGCCGACGCTTTTGCGGACGGCTTCCATGACGCGAAGCGGAAAGCGCATGCGTTTTTCAAACGTGCCGCCCCAATCGTCTTCGCGATCGTTGGTCACGGGCGAGAGGAACTGATTCAGCAAATACCCTTCCGACCCCATGATTTCAACGGCGTCAAACCCGAGTTCGACCGCCTGTTTGGCCGCTTCGGCAAAACGATCAATCAGGCGTTCAATCTCCGGCCCGGACAAGGCCTCAGGCGTGTGGCGATGAATCGGGGAGCGCTTCGCCGCCGGCGCCACCGCCGGTCGTCCGGTAATGAGCGGCTCAGCATAGCGGCCCGCATGAAACAACTGAGCGGCGATCCGTCCGCCGACTTCATGGACGCCCGCCGTGATTTTTTTCATGATGGCGGCGTCTCTCTTGCGGTAAAACCCGAGGAAATGCAAGCCGCCTTCCCCTTCCGGCGACACGGAAATGCCGCCCGTCACGATCAATCCCGGCCCGCCTTTCTTGGCCCGCGTTTTATAAAAAGCAACGAGCGCTTCGCCGCTGTCGTCCGCGCCTTCCAGTCCGACGTGCATCGAGCCCATGATGACGCGATTCGGCAGCGTCAAACCGGCGAGCTGAAAAGGAGAAAACAAATGATCCAAACCCACATAAGCCACCTCCGTTTTTGCGCGCGTTTGCTTCGCGCCTCCATGCCGCCGCCGGCGCATGGATGAGGCAGCGCCAATGACGGCGCCGCCCGCTGCAAACGCCAATTTTTCCATCATTCATGGATGTTTTGTGTTGAAAAAACGGGATGTAGGGCGCCCTAAGGCGCAGGCCGCCATGTGACCGGTGACTCGACGTGATGCTATTCATGTATATTCTTCAAAGCTATGTACATGTTTCGATAACGAAACGAAAAATCCCTTTTTTGCTTCGATCGTTTGGCGCGCCTCTCTATCGGGACAACGGCCTTCTGGTAGGCGGCGGGCGGGGACCGTCAGAAATCAACGCGGCGGGATCGCGGTCCGCCTCACGCGGGCCAGCGGATCGGAACCAAAAAAAAGCCTCCCCGCGGGAGAATGCGGGGAGGCCGTTTGAAAAGAGAATTACAGATAGATAGAAGCAGTCGTTTAACGTTTGGCAATTTCTTCCAAAATAATTTTGTTGACCATCGGTGGGTTCGCTTGGCCGCGCGTCTTTTTCATGACTTCGCCGACAAGGAAGCCCAAGGCGCGGTCCTTGCCGTTTTTATAGTCGATGATCGATTGCTCATTGGCGTCCAGAATCGGCAGGATGATCTCGCGCAGCTGGGCTTCATCGGAAATTTGCACGAGGCCTTTTTCCTTGACGATTTTTTCCGGATCGCCGCCGTTTTTCATCAGCTCTTTAAACACCTTTTTCGCGATTTTGGAAGAAATCGTCCCTTTCTCGATCAAGGCGATGAGCTTGGCGAGCGCTTCGGGCGTCAGCGGAACTTCGGTGATCTCCTTCGCTTCAGCGTTCAAATAAGCCATCACTTCGCCCATGATCCAGTTGGACGCCTGCTTCGCGTCGGCGCCGGCCGCGATCGTCGCTTCGAAAAAGTCGGAGACGTCCTTGGATTGGGTGAGCACCATCGCGTCGTACGCCGGTAAGCCGAGTTCATTGATGTAACGGGCTTTCCGGGCATCCGGAAGCTCCGGAATTTGGGCGCGGACTCTTTCCTTCCACGCGTCGTCGATGTGCAGCTTGACGAGATCGGGCTCCGGAAAATAGCGGTAATCCTCCGAACCTTCTTTGACGCGCATCAGCACCGTCGTTTTCGTCGCTTCATCAAAGCGGCGGGTTTCTTGGCGGATAACGCCGCCGGAAAGCAAGATGCGCGCTTGACGGTCGCGCTCGTATTCGAGCCCCTTTTGCACGAAGTTGAAGGAGTTCAAGTTTTTCAACTCCGTCTTCGTGCCGAAAGCTTCTTGGCCGTACGGGCGGAGCGACAAGTTGGCGTCGCAGCGCAGCGAGCCTTCTTCCATCTTGCAATCGGAGACGCCGGTGTACTGCATGATCGCCTTCAGTTTTTCCAAATAAGCGTAAGCCTCTTCGGGCGAACGGATGTCCGGCTCGGAGACGATTTCGATGAGCGGCGTGCCGACGCGGTTAAAGTCGACGAGTGAACCGTCATCATGGTGGGTCAGCTTGCCGGCGTCTTCTTCCAGGTGAAGACGGGTAATGCCGATGCGTTTTTTCTTCCCGTTTACTTCAATCTCGATGTAACCGTTCCGGCCGATCGGCTGGTCGTATTGCGAAATTTGGTAGGCTTTCGGGTTGTCGGGATAAAAATAGTTTTTCCGGTCAAACTTCGTGTCCGTCGCAATCTCGCAGTTCAGCGCCATCGCCGCCCGCATCGCCAGTTCGACGGCTTCTTTGTTCAACACCGGGAGCACGCCGGGATGGCCGAGGCAAATCGGGCACGTGTGCGTGTTGGGCGGCGCGCCGAACTCGGTCGAGCAGCCGCAAAAGATTTTCGATTTCGTTTTCAATTCCACGTGGACTTCCAGCCCGATGATCGTTTCAAAATTCATCAGCCAGACACCCCTTTCAGATCCGGCGTAAGGTTCCAGTTCGCCGCTTGTTCATAGGCGAAAGCGACGCGGTAAACCATGGCTTCGTCAAAGGGTTTGCCGATGATTTGCAAACCGACCGGGAGCCCGTCGGACAATCCGCAAGGCACACTGATCGCGGGCACGCCGGCGAGGTTGACCGGGATCGTCAAAATGTCGTTGGCGTACATGGTGAGCGGATCATCGATTTTTTCGCCGATCTTGAAAGCCGGAGTCGGCGTCGTCGGCCCGATGATCACGTCGTATTTTTCCAACACGTTTTCAAAGTCGCGTTTGATGAGCGTCCGGACTTTTTGCGCCTTTTTATAATAGGCGTCGTAATAGCCGGAGCTGAGCGCGAACGTGCCGAGCATGATGCGGCGCTTGACTTCGGCGCCGAAGCCCGCGCTCCGCGTCTTTTTGTACATATCCATTAAATTGTCGGCTTCCTGGCGCACGCCGTAGCGAACGCCGTCAAAACGGGCGAGGTTCGCCGAAGCTTCCGAGGAAGCGAGCAAGTAATAAGTGGCAACCGCGTATTTAGAGTGAGGAAGCGACACTTCTTCCCATGCGGCGCCGAGCGCTTCCAATTGCGCCAGCGCGTTTTGCACGGCGCGCCGTACGCCTTCGTCGACGCCTTCGCCCAAGTATTCCTTCGGCACCGCGATTTTCAAGCCCTTGACGTCGCCCGTGAGCGCGCTCGTATAATCCGGCACGTCCACATCGGCGGACGTCGAATCGTAAGGATCGACGCCGGCGATGGCTTGCAGCAAATAGGCATTGTCCGCCACCGTGCGGGTGATCGGCCCGATTTGATCTAGGGACGAGGCGAAAGCCACGAGCCCGAACCGCGACACGCGGCCGTATGTCGGTTTCATGCCGACGACGCCGCAAAAAGCGGCCGGCTGCCGGATCGATCCCCCGGTGTCCGAACCGAGGGCGAAAGGCACCATGCCGGCGGCGACAGCCGCCGCCGAACCGCCGCTCGAACCGCCGGGCACGCGTTCAAGATCCCACGGATTGCGCGTGACGTGAAATCCGGAATTTTCGTTGGAAGACCCCATGGCAAACTCGTCCATGTTCAGCTTGCCGATGATGATCCCTTTTTGTTCTTTAATTTTGCTGATGACGGTCGCGTCATAAAGCGGAATGAAATTTTCGAGCAAACGGCTCGCGCACGTCGTTTTTAAGCCTTTCGTCACGATGTTGTCCTTGATGCCGATCGGAAGCCCAAAAAGGGCGGCTTCTTCGGAATAGCCTTCTTCGTCGAGGGCTTTCGCCGCGGCGCGGGCGTCTTCTTCATTCAGCGTCAAAAAAGCGCCGATTTGGCCGTCGTAAGCGGCGATTTTCTCATAGGCTTCATCGACGAGATCGGAAACGGAAATCTCTTTTTTATGTAAACGCTCTTGGATCGCTTGATAGCCTTCTTCAAAAAGCGGCACCGTCTTCCCTCCTCTGTTTATAGCCATCTCTTGGTTTGTCCCAAAGATGCGCAAACAATGGCCGGTTTTGCCCGGACGGTCCTGGTGAACGACCGCGCAAACAACCGGGCGCTTGTTCGTCAGCCTTCGAGAATGTTCGGCACTCTGACCTGTCCGTCCCGCTTGTCGGGCGCGTTGAGCAGTGCCTCTTCACGGGAAATCGACTCGCGCACCTCGTCGGGACGCATGACGTTTGCGATATTTAAAACGTGCGTCGTTTCTTCGATGCCGTCGGTATCCAGCTCATTGAGCTGTTCGGCAAAAGCGATGATGTCGCCGAGATCTTTCGTAAACACGGCGATTTCTTCATCGGTGAAAGCGAGCCGTGCCAGATCGGCGACGTGTTCCACCTGTTCTTTCGTAATGCGCGCCACCATTCTCACCTCCGCATGCACGTCCAATCAATAGTTTGATGATACCAAATAACAAAGCGTGCCGGCAAACGATCCCCCCACACCACCGACGCTTTTTCTCCGCCACCGCGGGGGCAGACCGGCGTCCGCTCCAAAAACCGCCTTATGATCGGCGCTTTTTAATGTCGGCTTTCACGATCGTTTGAATATCTTGCATCACTTTATGGAGAGGGGGCTGAAACGGCCAGGCGACTTCGCTCTCCTCGCCGAACCGAACCGGGTCGGTCGCCCGCAAAATTTCCTCAAGTTTTTTGATCCCCTGAGGCGCCCGTTCGGCGTGCAAGCCCGCCAGCCGTTCCGTCACCGCTTTGACGCGGTCGGCGTGCACCGCCCATTTCAGCACGGCGGCGACGATATGTTTGCAGGGCACGGCGCCGTCCGGACACGTGCACGTGAACAACACGTCGTCCAAATCCGGCAGCTCCGCTCCCGCCGGGCCGTTAAAAAAGGCCGAGACTTGGTAAAGTTCGGATCCTTTGACATCGGCGGTAAAGCCAAACGCTTTTTCCTTCAGATTGAGCACGCGCCCCTCCGTATACAAAAGTTCGCCGCGGCGCCGCCTCGCCGGATCGGCGAGGCTGAAAAAGCGTTTCAACCACGCGCGAAAGCGGCGATCGCGCACGTAAGCCGACACGTCGGCCATTATGCCAGCACCTTCCCTCTCAAGCGGACAAGATCGTAGATTTCTTCATCGCTCATTTCGGTCACCCAGGCATCGCCGCCGCCCAAGATTTGATCGGCCAAGCCTTTTTTCTTTTCGATCAAGTCGTCGATCCTCTTCTCCAGCGTGCCTTCCGTGATCAATTTATAAACGTGGACGTCCTGCTCTTGGCCGATTCGGTACGTTCGGTCGGTCGCCTGATCTTCGACCGCCGGATTCCACCACCGGTCAAAATGAATGACGTGGTTGGCGTTCGTCAGATTGAGGCCGAAACCGCCCGCACGAAGGGAAAGAATGAAGATCCCGGAACCTTCCAACGATTGAAAGGCGCGGATCATTTCTTCCCGCTTTTTCACCGGGACGGCGCCGTGGAGAAAATATACCGGGCAGTCGGGAGCCTTTTCTTTCACAAAGCGGACGAGCAGTTCGCCCATCCGCACATATTGGGTAAAGACGAGCGCGCTCTGTCCGGCCGCGAAAATCGGCGTCAAGAGTTCCGTCAACGCCGCCAGTTTGCCGGGCGTGGCGAGCGCCGTTTTTTTCGTAATGAGCGCCGGATGATCGCAAATTTGCTTGAGCTTCGAGAGCGCCGACAAAATCAGGCCTTTGCGGCGGATGCCCGCCGACTGCGTCATTTTCTCCATCAGATCGTCGACAACCAATTGATAAAGGGACGCCTGCTCCTCGTTTAGTTGGCAGAAAATCTTGCGCTCGTTTTTATCGGGCAAATCTTGAATGATTCTTTTATCCGTCTTTTCCCGCCTTAGAAGGAAGGGCCGGATTAACCGTTTTAAAAGGGCGGCGCGTTTTTCATCCCCCTTTTTCTCGATCGGGTGGATGAACGCCTTGCGGAACGCGGCGAGCGGCCCGAGATAGCCCGGATTTAAAAAGTCCATGATCGACCACAATTCTTCCAGGCGGTTTTCAATCGGCGTCCCGGTCAGCGCCAGGCGGTGCCGGGCATGAAACCGGCGCAGCGCGCGGCTTTTTTTCGCCGCCGGATTTTTGATCGCTTGCGCCTCGTCGAGAATGAGCGAGGAAAAAGGAACGGCGTTCAGCCAATCAGCATCTTTGACGACGAGGGCGTAGCTCGTGACGACGACGTCCACCTCGCGCAATTTCTTCAGAAAAACTTCGCCCACCGCCCGCTCGGCCCCGTGATGGACGTAAACCTTTAAAGACGGGGAAAATGTCCGCAATTCCCGCTCCCAGTTTCCGAGCACCGACGTCGGGCAGACGATCAGCGCCGGCTCGCCCGGATGCGCTTCTTTTCCATTCAAGAGATAAGCGATCGTCTGCACGGTTTTGCCGAGCCCCATGTCATCGGCAAGGCAGGCGCCGGCCCCCTTTTCCCGCATGGCGACAAGCCAAGTGTATCCGCGCTTTTGGTAGGGGCGAAGCGCGCCATTCAAACCGGGCGGAACGGGGAGATTGCGGTCCGGCCTTTTCATGACGGATTCGAGGAAGCGTTCGACCTCTTCCGACATTTCGATCGACAAGCCGTCTTCCCCGTCGCCTTGGGCGAGCGACAGCCGCATGGCCTCGGACAACCGCCCGGACGCTTTCAAGCTTCCTCCGGCTTCTTTCAGACGGGCATAGACGGCGTTCAGCTTTTCGAGCGGAAGTTCCACCCACTCGTCGCCGTTCTGAATAAAGCGGCGCTGTTCGCGGACCAAGGTTTCAAATTGTTCCGCCGTCAAAGCCAGGTCGCCGACCGAGAGCCGCCAATTAAAGGAAACCATGGAATCAAAGGAAAAAGCGCGGCCGTCCGCCCTCACGGAGAGGCGCATGGCGACCGGTGACCGGCGCCGATCGCGGACTTTCATCCAATCGGGAAAAAGGATGGCGATGTCCCGCTCCCGCAAGCCATCGCGATGATTGACCAAATCGATGACGTCTTCCGTCGTCAACGCGATCGGGCCATCGGCATCTAAAAAGTGGAGTCTGCCGTTAAACCGCATCAAATCCTGGACGCGCGCGTCAAGCCAATCGATCCATGCCGGCGCGCGCTCCGCCACATCCGCGAGAGGGAGCCACTCGGGGGCGTCCCCGTCGCTGCGCATGACTTCCACCGCCAATTCCGCTTCCCACGCGCCACCCGCGCGAAACGGATCGTCGCGATGAACGGGCGCCAGGCGCACGGCGACCGACTGCGGCGCCAAACGTTCGGTGAAATAAGAAAACTTAAAAGCCGCAAGCGCCGCGACATCCGCTTGATCCGGCGCGCCGCCGACAAACCGCCGGATGCGTTCCTTAAAGCCATGCATGAGCGCTTTCGTTTCCGGCTCGGCGGAAGACATATAAAACCCGCCCCCGCCATACACGAGGTGATAAAACCACGCGCTTGCAGCCGATCCATGATATTCGAATTCCGGCCAATCTTTTAGGTGGGAGGCATAGGCGCGCTGAAGCGTGCGGCGGATGAGGCTGTCTCCCCAGCCGTCCAGCAAAGCGGAAAGCCAGCGATGGAGCGGTTGCTGGGCGATCGCCTTCGGCATGAGCGCCTCTTCGGGGATGCGGTGCAGCCACTCGGAGAGGAGTCCCGCCCGTTCCAGCGGCGCTTTATCCAACACCCAGTGGGCGGCCAGATAGACGATGCCGCCTTTATCCACCGTCAGCAGATGGGGGCGATAGCGGTCGTTTTCGAGGAGAAGAGCGATCGCGTCGGCGATGTCTGCAAAGAAATGCCAGGTCGGACCGGGGGCCATCCAAGGCGGGAGATGGCGGGCAAAGGCATGATCCACAAGAAAGTCAAACGCCGTCGCCATCGGCACGATCAGCCCTTCCGCATCGAAGTCGCCCGACGCTTTTTCCATCGTCAGCGAGGCCGGCCGGACTTCCGAGCCGGACAAAAGTCGCCGCCATATCGGAATGACGGATAACTGGAGCTTTAAGTTTTTATTGTTTTGTTGGTCAAACGATCCGTCCGGACGGGAAAGCCATAAAAAGAAGCCCGTCTCATCGTCAGCGGCGGCCACAAACGCCAAGTTCAATTGCAGACTCACGACCGACACTCCATCCCTGTAGATCCGAGTGTTCTTGTGTTCATATAAATGTTCATTGAATTGATTATATCACAGACGTAGAAGTCGACCAATCGGCTCGGCAAGCCGGTTCGGACCCGTGCGGCGGACCGGTCGAACGCCGTCTTTTTTCAGGTTATTCATAAGGTGCAAAGGAGCAACCCCAATGGTCAAGCCGCGAGGGAAAACTTCACAGCAAAACCCTCTCCCGGAACGAGAGAGGGTTGTATCTTGGGACGTTTACAATTTTTCCGTGTACGTTTTCGCTTCCATGAAGTTCAAGAGATAATCGGGGCCGCCGGCTTTCGCATCCGTGCCGGACATCTTGAAGCCGCCGAACGGTTGGTAACCGACAATCGAGCCGGTGCACCCGCGGTTGATGTACAGGTTGCCGACTTGGAAGTCGCGGCGGGCGCGGGCGATGTGTTCGCGGTTGTTCGAAATCAGCGAACCGGTCAAGGCGTATTCCGTATTGTTCGCAATGGCGAGCGCTTCGTCGAAATCCTTGGCTTTGCAGAAGGCGACGACCGGGCCGAAAATCTCTTCCTGCATCAGGCGATCCATCGGTTTCAAGCCGGCGAAAATCGTCGGTTCGATGAAGAAGCCTTTGGAATCATCAACTTTGCCGCCGAGGACGAGTTCGCCTTCTTGTTTGCCGATTTCGATGTATTCCGCGATTTTATCGAACGCGGCTTTATCGATCACCGGTCCCATATAGTTGCCGTCCTTCGGTTCGCCGACGGTCAGCGTCTTGGCGAGTTCCACCGTCTTCTTCAGCACGTCGTCGTAGACGTCTTGATGGGCGACGACGCGCGAGCAGGCGGAACATTTTTGGCCCGCATAGCCGAACGCGGAATAAACGATCGATTGCGCCGCGAGATCGAGATCCGCGTCTTGATCGACGACGATGGTGTCCTTGCCGCCCATTTCCGCAACGACGCGCTTGAGCCAAATTTGGCCTTTTTGGACTTTCGCGGCGCGTTCATAAATGCGCGTGCCGACTTCGCGGGAACCGGTAAAGCTGACGAAACGGGTTTTCGGGTGGTCGACGAGATAGTCGCCGACTTCCGCGCCGCTGCCCGGAATGTAGTTGACGACGCCGGCCGGCAGACCCGCTTCTTCCAGCACTTCAACAAATTTGGCGGCGACGACGGGCGTGTTGCTCGCCGGTTTCAAAAGCACCGTATTGCCGGTGACGACGGCGGAGACGGTCATGCCGCACATGATCGCAAGCGGGAAGTTCCACGGCGGGATGATGACGCCGACGCCCATCGGCTGATAAAACATTTCATTGTGTTCGCCGGCTTCCGCGAGCATTTCCTGCGGGCGGCTCAAGCGCAGCATTTGCCGGGCGTAATATTCCATGAAGTCGATGGCTTCGGATGTATCGCCGTCGGCTTCCGCCCAGGGCTTGCCGGCCTCGAGCACCATCCAGGCGGAAAATTCGTGTTTGCGGCGGCGAACGATGGCGGCCGCTTTAAAGAGGATGTCCGCGCGGTCCCGCGGATCCCATTTTCTCCAAGATTCAAACGCTTCGAGCGCGGTTTGCATCGCTTTTTCCGCAAGTTCTTTGTTGGCCTTCGAGACGGTGCCGATGACCTCATCCTTCTTCGCCGGATTGATCGATACGATTTTTTCTTCGGTCGTGATGCGTTCCCCGCCGATGATGAGATCGTAATGCTTGCCGAGTTCGGCTTGCACTTTATCCAGTGCCGCTTGAATGGCCGCTTTATTTTCTTCCTTAGAAAAGTCATACGTCGGTTCGTGCCGATATGGTATCACTTTGAAAACCTCCCTTTTAAAGCGGTTTCAACACGCCAGAAAAATTTTACGGGACGGTACCCAATCTCTGTTTCATACAAATCTATTATATCGTACTTTTCAAGGGCATTCAATTTTGCGGAAATTTCTACCATTTGGTGACGCATAAAACCGCAGCCGCCTCCAAATGATAGAGCTGTATGCTCAATGAGTGAAAGGGGGAAATAAAATGGCCGACAATGGCAAGAGAAAAGACTTTCATGATGGCAACGACAACAATGGGCAGAGCCGGATAAAGGTGCACGGCGGTGAATCGCGAAACGGGCGTCTGAGCGCGTTAAAAAACCACAACGTCCACGGTGAAGGCCTTCCGAATGAGTATGTCGCAAAGCCGGAGGATGATGACGCGACATAATGGCAGGCCAACCGCCATGACGTGGGATCCAGCCCCGCGCTTAACGATCCGCGGCGGCCGTTGGGTCCCGTTTTTCTCCAAACAAGCGCTTTTTCTCCCATTTTCTCCGAACGGTCACCCCATGGTTTTGCAAATGGGTATTGTATTATTCGGGCCGATGTTCTATTCTTTTGATGGACTGACGGCCGCATTTTCTTTTTGAAATAAAAAAGCGGGAACAAGTCCCGCTGGGACCCCCCGCTATTGATACAATTTATAGATGTGCACGAACGGTTTGTCCATATCCGGCTGCTTGACGATGATGGCCTCCGGCTGATCGACGGAATTGATGTAAATTTGAACGGGCAGGTGTTGCGAAAATGGGAACCGGCTTTGCAGAAGCGAGGAGACGTAATTGGCGAACGAAATCACTTCGGTCTTGTCATAAAAGCGAATGTTGATCGTCACCGTCAGCTCGCTGAGCTCGCCGTCTTTATAGAAGCCTTTGCCGATGATGCCGATGGAATTCGGGAAATATTTTTCCACATCCTCTTTAAACTTGGCGAATTTGGCGCTGTCCGTTTTGTATTTATCATCCGCTTCCGCCGTCGGGAACATGGCGTAATCTTCATTGACGGATTGCCATTTGCCGATGGCCGACTGGCCTTTTCCGACGAGCGTTTTCGCGTAAAAATGGCCGGGAACGTATGAACCGGGCGGCGCTTCGATGTAGAGGGCAATGAAAATCGGCACATTCTCCAGCCCCTTAATCTTCCGCACGCGTTCCAAAACCTTCTGCGCGTAGGTCTTGCCCTCGGCCATCGCCTTGCTCTTGTCCAACGTGACGTCGGCCGTGTATGTCTTTCCGTCTTTTTTATTATAAAGGCTTTCTGTATAAACGGAGTTTACGGATACCGCCAAAGAAACGCCGCCGAGTTTGTACGAATTATCGCCGGCCTTAACCAAGTAATCTTGCTCGAGCACATAGCTGAGCACCTTGGGGTGAGCGGAAGCTTGTTCCCCCAAGTCCTTGCCTTTGCCGAGCGGAGGATTCAATCCACCGGGATGGGCTTTGTCGCCCTTTCTTGAGAGCATGTCATCGATGACGTTCGGTTTGATGTAATTGCCCTGCTGGAAATAATATTCATCGGGTTTAAATGCGTCTTTCGACAGGCGCATTAAGCCTTCTTCCATTTCATCGATATCGACGCGGTTGTCGACGCCATACTGAATGTATCCGCGCAAATCGCTTGATTGGTCGGCGTGAATCGTCCGGTAATCTTGGCTGCTTTCTTGAGGAATGACCGTCACTTTTTGTCCGCCTTTGGAAGAACCTTTAAGGACTTGGCCTTCCTTTTGGGCAGACCAGGGCGCCGAGCAGGCGGTCATCGTCAACAGGGTGCAAGCGATTGCGACTCCCAATATCTTTCCTTTCAACACGTTCCACTCCTCACGATTTTAAGGCTTCCAAAAAACGCGCTTCATCCCATACTTCAACGCCCAATTCGCGCGCTTTCGAAAGCTTCGAACCCGCGTCGGAACCGGCGATGACGAGATCGGTCTTCCGGCTCACGCTGCCGGTGACCTTGCCGCCGCGCCGCTCGATTTCTTTTTGCGCTTCGCCTCTCGACATGGCTTCGAGTTTGCCGGTGAGGACGACGGTTTTACCGTTAAACGGCGAGTCGGCGGCGCTTTCGTCCGACGGGGCCGGCCCTTTATAGGCCATATTCACTCCGTGGGCTTTCAACTCATCGATAAGCGCCAGACAGTCCGGATTGTCAAAGAAAGTGCGAATGGAGTCAGCCATTTTTTCCCCGACTTCATCGACGGCGAGCAATTCCTCTTTCGTCGCGGCGATCAGGCGATCGATGTGGCCGAACGCTTGAGCGAGCGTCTTGGCCGCCTTTTCGCCGACGTAACGAATGCCGAGCCCGAACAAAAGGCGCTCCAATGAATTTTCTTTCGATGCGGCGATCGCCGCCAACAAATTATTCGCGGATTTGTCGCCCATTCGCTCCATTTTAATTAAATCCTCATATTTTAAGGCATAAAGGTCGGCGACATCGTGAATCAAATCGCGCTCGAACAATTGCGTGATGACCTTTTCCCCGAGTCCTTCAATATTCATCGCATTGCGCGAGACAAAATGGATCAGCCCTTCGCGGATCTGCGCCGGACATTTTGGATTGATGCACCGGAGGGCCACTTCCCCTTCCAAACGCACGAGCTCGCCTTCGCATTCCGGACAGCGGTCGGGCATCCGATACGGCACCTCGTTTCCGGTCCGGCGGTCGAAAAGCACTCCGACGACTTCGGGAATGATGTCCCCGGCTTTATGGACAATGACGTGGTCTCCGATGCGGATGTCCTTTTCGCGAATGAGATCTTCATTGTGCAAGGTGGCGCGGCTGACCGTCGTCCCCGCGACTTGAACCGGCTTCAGCACCGCGGTCGGGGTGATGACGCCGGTGCGGCCGACGGTGAGTTCGATGTCTTCCAACGTCGTGACGACTTCTTCGGCCGGGAACTTATAAGCGATCGCCCAGCGCGGGCTTTTGGCGGTAAACCCGAGCCGTCTTTGCTGGTCGAGGTCATCGACCTTGATGACGATCCCGTCGATGTCATAGGCGAGTTCGGGCCGCTTTTTCGTCCAATAGTCAATATAGACTAAGACGTCGTCGATGGTCGCACAACGCCGCCACTCAGGATTGGTTTTCAACCCCAACGCTTTCAGCCATTCCAGCCCTTCGCTGTGCGTTCTGAGCGCGCGGCCGGGGGCCGAGCCGATTTGATAGAGAAAAATGTCGAGCTGGCGTTCGGCGGCAATTTTCGGGTCCAGCTGGCGGAGCGAACCGGCCGCAGCGTTGCGCGGGTTGGCGAAAAGGGTCTCGCCTTCGGCTTCGCGTTTCTTATTGAGGCGCTCGAAGGAACGCCTCGGCATGTACACCTCCCCGCGCACTTCCAAATCGACGGGTTCTTTCAATCGGAGCGGGAGCGAACGGATCGTCTTCAAATTTTGGGTGATGTCTTCACCGGTCGTCCCGTCCCCGCGCGTCGCGCCCAATACAAAGAGTCCCTCCTCATACGTGAGCGAGACGGCGAGCCCGTCGATTTTTAACTCGCACACATACGACACCTCATCGCCGACCGCTTGGCGGACACGGCGGTCGAAATCGCGCAAGTCCCCCTCATTAAAGGCATTGCTTAAGCTGAGCATCGGCGTTTTGTGCGTCACTTTCTTAAACGCCTTCAGCGGCTCGCCCCCGACGCGCTGGGTCGGGGAATCGGGGGTGACGAGTTCGGGATAACGGGTTTCCAGTTCGATCAATTCTTGCATCAACCGGTCGTATTCGCTGTCCGGCACGCTCGGATTGTCGAGCACATGGTATTCATAGTTGTATTTATCAAGGAGTTCTCGCAATCGCCGCACGCGATCCATTATGTTCTTATCCAAGCGGATTTCCTCCTTAATCTACCTTTTCAATAGGCGCAAATGAGGCGAGCACCCGTTTGATGCCGGTCGGTTTCGGGAAAGCGATGTCGAGCTCGAGGGCGTTTCCTTCCCCTTTGACCGACACCACCGTGCCTTCCCCCCATTTTTTGTGGCGCAAGCGATCGCCGACCGACCAATCCGTTTCCGGATTGACGTTTTTCTTGGAGGCTGCGGGGCGCGAAACCGCCCTCGGCATGCCCGGCGTCCGGTCAAAAAAGCCGACGTCCCATGCCGAGGACCCGTCCGCTTCGGTCTTCTCGATCAAATGATCGGGAATTTCTTCGATAAACCGCGATTCGGGATTCATGTTGGTGGTGCCGAACAACGTCCGCAAGCGGGCGTTCGTGAGATACAGCCGTTTTTCCGCCCTCGTGATGCCGACGTAGGCGAGGCGGCGTTCTTCTTCCATTTCTTCGTCCTCGCCGAGAGAACGGATGTGGGGGAAGACGCCTTCCTCCATGCCGGCCAAAAAGACGACGGGAAACTCCAATCCTTTTGCGGCGTGAAGCGTCATAAGCGTCACGCCGTCATTCGGCGCACCGCCCGCTTCTTCTTCGGCTGCATAATCACTGTCCAAGGCGAGCTCCGTCAGGAAGGCGACGAGCGATTTGTCATCGTTCTCCGCTTCAAACGCCTTCGTGACCGACAAAAATTCGTCGAGGTTTTCCAGCCGGCTCTGCGCTTCCAGCGTCCGCTCATCTTTTAAAGCTTGGCGGTAACCGCTTTTGTCGAGCACTTCTTCGACGAGCTCCGTGACGGACAAATATTCCTGCATGCGCGACCAGTTGAAAATTTGCTCGGCGAACGCCGACAGCGCGGCGGCCGCCCGCTTGGAGACGCCGGTCATCTCGATCTCCTGAATCGCGCCCATGAGCGAAAGGTCGTTTTCCAATGCGTACTCGGCCAACTTATCAAGCGATGAAGCGCCGATGCCGCGTTTCGGCACGTTGACGATGCGGGCGAAGCTGATGTCGTCGTCGGGATTGGCGATCAAGCGCAAGTATGCCAGCAAATCTTTGATTTCCTTGCGTTCATAGAATTTGATGGCGCCGACCATCCGATAGGGGATGTTGGCTTCCATGAGCATTTCTTCAATGACGCGCGATTGGGCGTTCGTCCGATAGAGGACGGCGATGTCTTGATATTTGAAGCCTTCTTTGCTCAGTTCTTTGATTTTGCCCGCGATGTAGCGGCCTTCATCCCGTTCGTTATCGGCGCGGTAGTATTCGATCGGCCGGCCGTCCTCGTTTTCCGTCCACAATCTTTTCGGCTTGCGGTTGACGTTATGATCGATGACCGCGTTGGCCGCTTCCAAGATTTTTTTCGTCGAGCGATAGTTTTGTTCGAGCAAAATCACTTTGGCATCCGGGTAATCTTTTTCGAAATCGAGGATGTTGCGGATATCGGCGCCGCGCCAACGGTAAATCGATTGGTCCGAGTCGCCGACGACGCAGAGGTTTCGGAACCGTCCGGCGAGGAGATTGACCAACGTATACTGGGCATGGTTCGTATCCTGGTATTCGTCAACATGAATGTATTGGAATTTGCGGCGATAGTATTCCAGCGTTTCAGGCACGCGCCGGAACAGATGAATCGTCGTCATGATCAAATCGTCAAAATCCAGCGAATGGTTTTTCAACAGCCGCTTTTCGTATTCGAAGTAGGCGTCGCGGACGATTTCTTCATAAGGCCCTTTCGCCGTTTTCGCAAAGTCTTCAGCGGTTTTCAGCTCGTTTTTCGCCGCGCTGATCGTGCCGAGGATGGCGCGCGGATTGAATTTTTTTGAATCGATGTTCAAATCGTTCAGGATTTGCTTCATCACCGACTGTTGGTCGGTCGAATCGAGGATCGTAAAATTCCGGTTGATGCCGATGCGGTCGGCGTCGCGGCGCAGGATGCGCACGCACATCGAATGGAAGGTGGACACCCAAAGGTCATCCGCGAGCGGCCCCGTCAGCTGGCGGAGGCGGTCCTGCATTTCCTTCGCCGCCTTATTGGTAAACGTGATCGCGAGGATATTCCACGGGGCGACTTCTTTCTCAATCAAAAGATAAGCGATTCGGTGGGTGAGCACCCGCGTCTTGCCGCTTCCGGCACCAGCCATGATCAAAAGCGGCCCCTCCGTATGTTTGACCGCTTCCCGTTGTTCAGGGTTCAAACCGTTTAACAAATTGTCCGCCAAATCTTGCACGTTCGTTTCCTCCCTATGTAAGCAAGACGCCTTTGGCGCCTCTTTTTCCAGGCGTTTGCCGTTCGCTCATTTGGCGGTGTGTCAAGCATTGTCGCCGTCCGGCAGAGGGTTCGCCCCAGGGGCTTTGACGTTTTTGACAGCCTCCACCGTCTCAAGCGCCGCCTTCAGATCGGTATAAATCAGATTGCCGACGACCACGGTATCCGCATGGCGCGCCATTTCCGCGGCCTTGTCCGGGCCGTCGATGCCGCCGCCGTAAAAAAGCCGGGTTTGAGCCAAGCATTTTTTCACCTGTTCCACGACCGCCGCATCGCCGTAAGCGCCGCTGTATTCCAAATAGAAAATCGGCAAATGGAACAAACGCTCGGCGAGAATCGCATAGGCGACGATGTCGTCCGCGTCAAGGCCGGTGCGCGCCCCCGTCAGCTCCGCCACTTTCGCATCGGGATTCAGGACGCAATACCCTTCGGCCGTCACCTCGTTCCAATGGATCGTATCGCGGAACGTTTTTACCGCTTCATGATGGCGGCCGACGATCCAATCGACCGACGCCGCGTTCAGAACGGTGGGAATGAAATAATGGTCGAATCCCGGGGTCACCGCTTCAAGCGTCGAAATTTCGAGCGCGCAATCCACGCTGTAACGGCGAACGCGGCTCAATAGGTCCAACGTGTTGTCGAGCGTGACCCCGTCGGTGCCGCCGACGATGATCGCGTCGGTCCCCGATTCGCACAGGGCTTCCAAGGCCTGATCATCTATATCTTTATTGGGATCCAGTTTAAACACATGCTCCCATGCTTCATACAGGTTCATCGTTCATCCTCCCAAGACACTCTAGAAGGATTTTAACATAAAACCGGGTGCTTTTCCGCCATGCCGAAGCGGGAAATCCCGGAAGCGGCCGGCATTCTTTTATCCGGTTTCCCATGGATCGATGGCAGGTTGAAAGGTTTAAACGGATGCGTTTTTTAAATAAAAGGAAGACCTATGGAAAACCTGGTCCTGTTTGCATTCTGCTTCATTTTCCTCGAATGCAAGCCGTTATACATTGAAGGAGCGCCCTCTTGAACGCCTCCCCCGGGAAGGCAAAGATGACGGCGCAAGGGGACGCGGGCAAAAAAAAGCGCGAGCCGGCGCCGCGCGAAACGTTAGTAAGGTATGGGGGCGAAAAGCGAGCGGCCGCCGCCCGGTTCGAAAGCCGCGGCCGAACGGAAGGGAGAACGCGGGGCGGGAAATATAAAAGCGCGTCTCTTAAAACAAACGGCCGGGGGTTTTGCGCCCGGCCTCGACGTACAGCCCTTATCTGCCAAGCCGTTCTCATGATCGACCGGCATACGAATCGGTCAGACGTCTTGTCCGCCTTTTGATTCCACGGCCGCTTCGCCGGCGGCCTTCGCTTCTTCGCCATCGGAGCCCGCTTGCTCGGGCCCATTTTCCGGAATTCCTGATTGTTGCGAATGCTCTTCTTTGTTTCGTATCCGCGAGAGCGTCATTTGATAGCCGTCATTGCCGAACTTGATGCAGCGCTTGACGCGCGAGATGGTCGCGGCGCTCGCGCCGGTTTCTTTTTCGATTTTTTGATAGGTATACCCGTCGATGAGCATGCGCGCGACGTCATAGCGCTGGGCGAGCGATTGAATTTCGCCCATCGTGCATAAATCATCGAAAAACCGATAGCATTCTTCAATGTCTTTAAGGGATAAGATCGCTTCAAAGAGTTGATCTAAAGCCGGTCCGCGCAGTTTGTCGATTTGCATGAAAGACCATGCCTCCTTCCGCAGATGTCTGGATGAAATTTATCATGAGTCGAGTGCAAACGCTGGGCCTTGTCGTTCCCGGAAAGATCAAAGACTTATCGTATGGAATGGCCGCGTCGGCGCGTCCGCCGCGCATCGGCCGATCGGATGTTTGGATTTTCTTTCATCCGGCAAGATAAAAGGCGGCCCGGCCCACGCCCCGGCGGCGGGCCGGGCAGGCCAAACGGTTTTAGCACGGATCTCCAAACAAGAGTTTCTCGCAAAAGTGGTTCATTGTCCATCCGTCTCGGCGCGGGGCGCCGCAAGCCGCACGCTTTTCAGCCTTTCTGTCCGTCAATCTTGACGACGTGAGCCAGCCCTGGGTCGGATTCGACGATATGGATCCAGGTCCGGCCGGGCACCCATTTCAACGGGCGGTCACCGTCATAAGGCAGAAGGCGTCCATCGACGTTTTTCCAAGTGACGGCGCGCCATTTTCCCTTTTGAAACAAGTAAGCAGGCCCGCCCGACTTTAAATCGATGGTGCGGCGGTACGCATCGATGAAACGGTGATCGGCGCTGACGACAAACACATTGGCCGCCGTGACGGGGGTGTTCGTCTCCCGGTCCCGCATCGGCTCCCCATTCACTTCGCGGTAGTACAAACCGTCTTCCGAATTGTAATTGTAGCCGACGACATAGTCATTTGAATAGGTGATCGTCATTTTTTGCGCCGGTTCACCCGGGATGTTTTTCTCTTCATCGCTCTTATAAAACGGGAGCGCAGCGAACGTCTGCGTCAGGGAAAAGCCGCTTTCCTCCGCGCCTTTTATAATATTTTTGTAGGGGATGTAGGAATTGTGCGGCGCCTTTCGAAACGCGACCCGTTTGAACCACGTGCCGTCATGATACAGCCCTTGAATGTAGTCGGTACCGCCGGACTCCAGCATTTTCTTGGCGTCCGGACTCCAACCGTGGGCGACATAGATGGCGCCGTAGCCGTTGTTCAATTCTATAAAGTAGGGACGGGCGCTGCGCACCGGGCCGATGACATCGGGCGTTTGGCTTTGGAAAATCGCGAGAAAACGGGTGATGCGCCCCTCCGTTAACGCTTCATAAACGATATCGGCTTTATACAGGCCGGACTGCGGCCGTGCCTGGCTGTGGTTGTTCACCATGACGCCGACGGCGCGGCGATGAAGACCTGCTTCGTCCGCCGGCAGGCCCGTCAGCGGATAGATTTCCGTCTTCTCCGCCACATTCGGCCTTTCAGAAGGCTTCGTAATCCGCTTTTTTTGGCCGTCAAGCGTTTCGCCCCGACACGCGGAAAGCAGCAATACGGCGATCATTAGCCCCCCGACCATGCGGCGCCGACGCTGATTCATTAAACTCCCTCCGGTTCGTCTCAAATTCGCCATCCGGCGTGTTCAGGTCATGACAAACTGCAAAACATCCAAAAATCAATCATCGGATCGGCCGCTTTTATCGCTCGATCGCCGGAACGAGGACTTCCCGCTTCATGACGTCGACCAATCCCCGCTGCGTCAATCGGATATAAGGCAAATGGGTGGCGGACAAAAACAGCAACGTATAGACGGGATCGGCGAAGCGGTATCCGCGCGCGCGCAAAAGCGCGGTCAGCGCCCGCTCTTCCTCCATCAATTCAGGGAGCGGTTTATCGGACACCCACCCGCGGATCGCCAGAGGGATTTCCGCGAGCACCCGGCCGTCTTCCACGAGCACCATCCCGCCGCCGATCGCCTTCATTCGTTGGAACGCCGTCACCATGTCGGTCTTGTTTTTCCCGATCAATAGAATATCCCCGGTTGAGGAGTAGCTGCTGGCAAATCCGGCGATCCGGTCGCCGAAGCCTTTGAGCCATGTGCTCAATTTCCACCGGCCGTCCCTGCCGTACAGCGTGAGATAATGGACGCCTTCAGGCGGTTCTTCTCCAACCGGCGCTTCCGCGGTGAACGGCTGTGTGATGACCGCGTTCACCATGTCGATGCCGACAGGAGTATCGGGTTCGAGCTCGGCCGGATCCAAATCCCAATCGATGGAAAACCCGCCGAGCGCCTCGCGCACGGATGGGCCGGTTTCCGGATAGCACGGCGCGCCGTCCCGCTTCACCCAGCGGCCTTTGGCCAAAACTGAAACCGGCGTCGGCTTATCCTTCGCCTCAAGGATGTTGATATGGGCCAACCGTCCGGGCGCGATTTCTCCGACCATGCGGTGGATCCCGTAATGGCGCGCGGGGTTGGCCGTCGCCATTAGATAAGCCTCGATTTCGGGCACGCCTTGTTCCAGGGCAATTTCCACCGTGCGATCCATGATGCCTTGTTCGTAAAAGGCCGGCGTTGAGCCGTCCGTGGTCATGTACAAGCGATCGAAATGTTTCACCCCGCGGGCGAGCAAATCTCTCAAGATGTCTGGCAGATCGGGGCGGATCGACGAGTAGCGGAGCGACGTGGACAGACCGAGACGGAGCCGGCGCCAGGCTTCTTCACCGGTCATCGCTTCGTGGTCGCAGTCCACGCCCAAGAGTTCGAGCTGCGTCAACGTTTTTTCCGAAGCGCCGGGCAAATGGCCTTCGATCGTTTTGCCGGCCTTTTTCGTCGCGATCATCCACTCGAGGATATCGTCGTCTCCTTGCAGCACACCCGGCCAGCCCGTCAGTTCTCCGCCTTGGATGACGAGCGGATGCTCGAGCCATTTGCGGATGCGTTCACTGTTGAACGGCTGTTCGCGCAGCAACGTCTGGGCATCATAACGGCACCACCAAAACCAAGTCGTCGGTCCGTCCGCCAGCCGTTCAATGATCGAAAACGCATCGTCATCCGACAGCTCCGTGAAAAAGACAAGATTGTCGGCGATGAGCGTCGTCGTCCCCCTTTCGGCGGCGTAAGCGGCAAACGTCCAAGGATTATATAGTTGGAACGGGTGGGCATGCGGCTCGATGTAACCGGGAACGAGCACATATCCGGAACAATCGATGATTTCGGTGTCCGCCGATTCCAACGGCATTCGTTCGCCGACATAGACGATGCGGTCGCGATCGATCCAAATGTTCGCCCGCTCCCACGCCTTGAGCGATGCGTTGAGATATTCGGCGCCCGACAGCACCAACGTCGGCGCCGCTTTGCCGGCGACGATCGCCGCCTGCCGCCGAAGCGCTTCGCGATCCCATGGAAAATAAAAACCCATCTTGGTCCCCCCAATTGTTAATGACTCGCGTCCGCTGAACGTCCCCGTTTGCAAACATTCCGTCATTTCCCATTATACACTTTCATGCTGTAAAGCACGAATGTCTTTATCAATTGGATGTGAAAAAACCGAAGCGGGATGTCCGCATGCCGCCGAACGCCGTGACATGCACTTAAAAAATGGAGCCGCCGCGGCCGAATCCGTTTGCGCCGCAACGGTTGACGATGCGATGGGGGTGTGAGATGGGGCTGTGCGCGACGGCCTTCCTTGCTTTTTCTGAGAAAAAAAAAAGAGAGAGCCTAAAGCCCCCTCGCCACCATTCACTTCTCGATGTTAGAGATTCTCTATAAAACTTGTACCTTATTGGCCGTCATCCGTTCCGAACCGTTGCGGAAAAGCCCCCATTGGTTTTTAAAGCGCGCCAGCCGATGTCGCGGCGGAAAAAGAGGCCGGGCTGCTTCAGTTTCTCGGCTTCGGACCGCGCTTTTGCCGTCGCTCTGCATAAATCGGCATCCCTGCACGCAACGAGCAGGACGCGGCCGCCGTCGGCGATCCAGCGTCCGTCTGCCCTTTTTGTCCCCGCATGGAACACGAGCGTTTCTTTTTCCAACGCATCTAAGCCGCGAATGACCGCGCCTTTCTGATAGTCTCCGGGATAGCCTTCGGAGGCGAGAACGATGCCGCACACCGCCCGATCGTTCCATGTCAGCTCCGGCTCTTCGCCCCGCGCGATCGCCAGCAGCGCGTCAAACAAATCCGATTCCAGACGGGGCAAGACCACTTGCGTCTCCGGATCGCCGAAACGGCAATTGAATTCAATCACTTTCGGGCCTTCGTTCGTCCACATCAACCCCGCATACAAGACCCCGCTGTACGGTCGGCCTTCTTTCACCAACGCGCGCGCGACCGGTTTCAAGATGCGTTCGACAGACACGGCGACGGCGTCGCCGGGAAGCTGCGGAACGGGAGAATAAGCGCCCATCCCGCCGGTATTCGGGCCTTGATCCCCTTCATAAACGCGCTTATGGTCTTGGGCGATGACCATCGGATACACGCGTTCCCCGGAGACGAAGGCCATCAAAGAAAACTCCTCCCCTTCGAGATAATCCTCAATGACCACCGCCGCGCCCGCGTGGCCGAACACTTGGTTTTCCATCATGTCGGAGAGGGCGCCGAGCGCTTCGTCCACCGACATCGCCACGGTGACGCCTTTGCCCGCGGCCAGCCCGTCCGCCTTGATGACGATCGGCGCCCCCCGCCTTTTCACATAGTCGACCGCCGCCTCATAATCTCGAAACGAGGCGTAATCCGCCGTCGGAATGCCGTATTCTTTCATCAGCCGTTTCGCGAAGGATTTGCTTCCTTCGATCATCGCCGCGGCTTTTGACGGACCGAAAATCGCCAAACCTTCTGCCCGGAAGCGGTCGGCGATCCCGTCGACCAACGGTTGCTCGGGGCCGACGACGGTCAAAGTGATCGCCTCTTTTTTCGCGAATTCGATCAAACGATCCCATTCATTCTCATGGATGGGGACGCGGCGGGCCACATTCGCCATCCCGTCGTTGCCCGGAGCCGCGAAAATTTCTTCGACTTTATCGCTTTGGGCAAGTTTCCAAGCGATGGCGTGCTCGCGTCCGCCTCTCCCGATCACCAACACTTTCACGCCCATCCCCCCAAGCGCGTTTTTCATGCGTCGCCGTTGCGGCCACGCGTGGTAAAGCATCGACCGTTTTCTTCTCTTTGGCTTCCGCTTCCTTTATCCTCAGCAAAACATTCTTAGTGTTTAAAATGGCGGATGCCGGTGAAGACCATGGCGATGCCGTATTCCTCGGCCTTGTCGATCGCGTCTTGATCGCGAATCGATCCGCCGGGCTGGATGATCGCCGTCACGCCGGCCTTCGCCGCTTCTTCGACCGTATCGGGCATCGGGAAAAACGCATCGGAAGCCATGACGGCCCCTTTGGCCTCGGCGCCGGCTTGCTGGATGGCGATCCGCGCCGCTCCGACGCGGTTCATCTGTCCCGCCCCCACGCCGACGGTCCGACCGCCTTTAACGAGCACAATGGCGTTCGACTTCACATGTTTGACCGCTTTCCATGCCAAGGCCAGGCTCCGCATCTCTTCGGCGGTCGGCCGCCGCTTCGTCGGATAACTCAGGCGGGCGTCGTCCAGCCCCAATCGATCGGCATCCTGGATCAATAGACCGCCGCTGACGGACGTGAGCACGCGATCATCTTTGTCCGCTTCCGCCATGTTCACGGTCAGGAGGCGGATGTTTTTCTTCTTGGTCAAGATCGCCAAAGCTTCGGGCGTGAATGCCGGAGCGATGATGATTTCAAGGAAAAGCTTGGCCATTTCCGCAGCGGTCGCCGCGTCGATCGGACGGTTCGCGGCGATGATTCCGCCGAAAATCGAAACGGGATCCGCTTCATAGGCTTTGGCGTAAGCTTCTTCAATCGTTTCTCCGATTCCGATGCCGCACGGATTCATGTGCTTGACCGCGGCAACGGCCGGGCGGTCAAATTCGCGGACGATCTGGAGGGCGGCATCGGCGTCGCGGATATTGTTATAGGATAGCGCTTTGCCGTGCAGTTGCACGGCGGCGGCGATCGACCGGTCGTCCGCAAACAGCTCTTTATAAAAAGCGGCCTCTTGGTGCGGATTTTCGCCGTAACGAAGCGCTTGTTTTCTTTCAAAGGTGAGCGTCAATGTCTCCGGGAAGCGTTCCCCGGTTTGTTTCGTCAAATAGTCCGCAATCACGGCGTCATAAGCGGCGGTGTGGCGAAACGCTTTGGCCACCAGCTTTTGTCTCAGCTCATAAGACGGCTCGCCATTTTCCCGCCATTCACGAAGAACGGCATCATAATCCGCCGGATCGCACACCACGGTGACGCGGGCGTGGTTTTTTGCAGCCGATCGCAACATCGCGGGCCCGCCGATGTCAATGTTTTCAATCGCCGTTTCATATTCGACGCTCGGATGGGCCACGGTTTCTTTAAATGGATAAAGATTGACGACGACGAGATCGATCGGCTGAATGCCTTGCGCTTTGATGGCTTCGGCATGGCCGGGATTGCGCAAATCGGCGAGCAGGCCGCCGTGAATCATCGGATGGAGGGTTTTCACCCGGCCGTCGAGCAGTTCCGGAAAACCCGTCACTTCCGCCACCGGAGTGACGGCCACTCCGGCCGCTTCCAAGGCCGTTTTCGTGCCGCCGGTCGAAACGATTTCAAAGCCGAGCTCAACAAGGGCTCGGGCGAACGGGATTAATCCGCTTTTATCCGATACACTGATGAGAGCCCGTTTGGCCATCAGAACATCCGCTCCTTCGCATAAGTGATCCCCATTGGGTTTTCCTTCTTCAACAACCGGGCCAACGTCTCCGGATACAAAACGTGTTCCACCCGATGGATGCGTTCGGACAGCGTCTCGACGGTATCTCCCTCCAAAATTTCCACCGCGCGCTGGGCGATAATCGGCCCGCTGTCGATGCCACTGTCCACATAATGGATCGTCACCCCGGTCACCTTCACCCCCGCTTCAAGCGCGCGGGCGATCGCGTTCCGCCCTGGAAACGCGGGCAAAAGCGACGGATGAATGTTGACGATGCGCTCCGGATAAGCGTTTAAAAGCGTGGGGCCGATGAGGCGCATATAGCCGGCAAGCGCGATGAACGTCACGTCCTTCTCGTGAAGCCGGGCCAATACCGCCCGTTCATAGGCGGCCTTGTCTGGAAAGGTCTTCGGCGCGGCGACAAAGACCGGGATGCCCGCGGCTTGCGCCTTGGCGACGACCGGAGCGCCGGGTCTGTCGCAGACGAGCAAAACGACTTCGGCCGGGATTTGCCCGCTGCGCGCGGCGCGCACGATCGCTTCGAAATTGCTGCCCGTTCCCGAGGCGAACACGGCCATCCTTCTCATAAGCTCGTTCCCTCAATCCGGAGGCCTCCGCCCGTAATCACTTCGCCGATCCGGTAGGCCTTCTCGCCGTGTTCGATCAAGTGGCGGACGGCCGCATCGGCATCCTCCGCACGCACGGCGATGACCATGCCGATGCCCATGTTAAAAGTGGCGTAGAGATCATTGGCGGTCAGTCCCCCTTTTTCCCGAAGGAAAGAAAAGATCGCCGGAATCGGCCAGGTGCGGGCATCGACGAGAGCGCCGAGGCCTTTCGGCAACATGCGCGGTACGTTTTCATAAAGCCCGCCGCCCGTGATGTGCGCCATGCCCCGGATTTCGCAGTCCCGCATGAGGGCGAGCAACGGCCGGACGTAAAGGCGCGTCGGCCTCAGGAGCTCGGCGCCGAGCATGCGCCCGGTCGGAGGAAACGGCTCATCGTAGCGAAGGCCCGCCTCACGCACGATCTTGCGGACGAGCGAAAAGCCGTTGCTGTGCAAGCCGTCGGAAGCCAGTCCGATCAGCGCGTCGCCCGCCTCAATCGCTTTCCCCGTGATGCGTTTCGTTTTTTCGACCGCGCCGACGGCGAACCCGGCGATGTCGTACTCGTCGGGCGGGTACATGCCCGGCATTTCCGCGGTCTCGCCGCCGATCAATGCGCAGCCGGCCCGTTCGCAACCGTCGGCGATCCCTTTGACGATTTGTTCGATTGTTTTCGGTTCCAGCTTCCCGCACGCGATATAATCGAGAAAGAACAAAGGTTCGGCGCCTTGCGTCACGATGTCGTTGACGCACATCGCGACGGCATCGATCCCGATGGTCGTATGGTCGTCCATGGCTTGGGCGACCATCAACTTCGTTCCGACCCCGTCCGTGCCGGTGACGAGAACGGGCTCATTCATTCCCGTACTTGACAAATCAAATGCGGCGCCGAACGCCCCGATGCCGTCAAGCACCTCCGGCCGCCGCGTGCGGGCGGCATGCGCCTTGATCCTTTGGACGGCCTCGTACCCCGCCTCGATGTTGACGCCCGCTCTTTGATAGGCTTCACTCATGCGGTTCTCTCCCCTTATGTGTGTTCTTCCGACTGAAAACTTTTGTCTGAACGGAAACACTCGGTTCTGCCGGCGGCGCCTTTGCTATGGAGCCGGCCGCTGAAGAGGCCCATGCCGACAGCACCGGCCGTCTGGACAGGGTTAACCCGGCTTTATAGGAGCCGCTCCTTCTTGTGGGGAAGCGCCGTATCATCAATTTCCGTCGGATAGCGCCCGGTGAAACACGCGAGGCATTGCCCGCATGGATGTTGTCCGGGATCGCGGCCAATCGCTTTCAACATGCCGGGGATGCTCAAGTAGGCGAGGGAATCGGCGCCGATGAGCCGGCGGATTTCCTCGACGGTGTGATTGGAAGCGATCAGCTCGCTCGATGACGACGTATCGATGCCGTAAAAACAAGGATGCGTGATCGGCGGCGCACTGATGCGGACGTGGACTTCCCGCGCCCCGGCCTCTCGCAGCAAACGCACGATGCGCCGGCTCGTCGTGCCGCGGACAATGGAATCATCGACCATGACGACGCGCTTTCCGGCCACGACGCCGCGCACCGCCGACAATTTCATCTTTACCCCGCGTTCCCGGAGCTCTTGGGACGGCTGGATGAACGTGCGCCCGACGTAGCGGTTTTTAATCAGGCCCAGTTCATATGGGATGCCGGAGGCTTCCGCATACCCGATGGCGGCCGAGATGCTCGAATCCGGCACACCGGTGACGACGTCGGCTTCGACCGGCGCTTCGTCGGCGAGCGCCATGCCGAGCCTCTTTCTTGCCGAATGAACGTTAATGCCGTCGATATTGCTGTCTGGACGGGAAAAATAGATGTACTCCATGCTGCAGATCGCTCGCTCGTTCACGGGGCTGAAACGCTCGGACGACAGCCCCGATCCGTCGATCACCATGAGCTCGCCCGGCGCAACGTCGCGAACGTAGGTGGCCCCGATGACATCGAACGCGCACGTCTCCGACGCGACGACATAAGCGTCGCCGAGTCGGCCGAGGGCGAGCGGCCGAAAGCCGTGGGGATCAAGGGCGACGAGCAAGCGGTTTTCCGTAAGAAGAACAAAGGCATAGGCCCCCTTGAGCATGCGCAAGGCCCGTTTCACCTTCTCGATAAAATTGGAACCGCGGCCGCGCTTGATCAGATGCGCCAGCACTTCCGTATCCGATGTCGTCTGAAAGATGCTGCCCTGGCTTTCCAATTGGGTCCTCAAGGCATGCGCGTTCACGAGATTTCCGTTATGCGCGATCGCCAGCGCATCGGTCTGCGAGCGGAAGACGAGCGGCTGGACGTTCGCGTAATTGCTCTCGCCTTGCGTGGAATAGCGCACGTGCCCGATCGCGGCATAGCCTTTAAGGTCATCCAGCGCGGCCCTTGTGAACACGTCGTTGACGAGTCCCGTGTTTTTGTGAAAACGAAGGGTTTCGCCGTCGGTGACGGCGATCCCGGCGCCTTCCTGACCGCGGTGCTGCAAGCTGTGCAATCCGTAATAGGCGAGGTGGGCGGCGTTTTCATGTCCCCAAATCGCAAAGACGCCGCACTCTTCGTTCAATTCGCGGTCTTTGAATCCATATAGCATGGGAGGACTCCTTTCCACGCCTTTTCTAAACGATCGACGGCTTCATCAATGAACGCGCCGGTTTCGCCGGCAACGATCAGTCGCGGTTCGGCGGTCACTTCACCGAGACGAACGGCGTCAGCGACATGGGCCTCAAACCGTTCGGCCTCTTCGGGTTTGACGGAGACGAGAAAACGCGACTGGGTTTCATCGAATAACTCGGCGATCGCATCCCCTTGAATCCGTATGGTCGCCCCGAGTCCCGTTCCGAACAAGCTCTCACAGAGGGCGACGGCGAGACCGCCTTCGGAGAGATCGTGAGCGCTCTGAATCCGCCCGTTCCGGATTTCCTCCAAAAGCTGTTGCTGCCGCTTTTTCTCCAACTCTAAATCCAATCGCGGCGGACGGCCGAAAACGTCGCCGGTCAGGAGGCGCTGCAAGGCGCTTCCTCCGAATTCCCCGCGGGCGCGTCCGATGACATAAAGGACGTCGCCCGCCTTTTTGACCCGGCTGGTCGTGATATGATCCGGCGCCTCGATCAGGCCGACCATGCCGACGACCGGCGTGGGGTCGATGGCCCGGCGGCCGCTTTCGTTATAAAGGGAAACGTTGCCGCTGACGACCGGCGTTTCGAGCGCACGGCAGGCCGCGCTCATCCCGTCGACCGCTTTTTCGAGTTGCCAAAACACCTCGGGTTTCTCGGGATTGCCAAAATTCAAGCAATCCGTGACAGCGAGCGGCCGGCCGCCCGAACAGATGATGTTGCGCGCCGCTTCGGCAACGGCGATTTGCCCGCCGACTTCCGGGTCAAGCCGCAAATAGTTGGCGTTGCAGTCGGTCGTCAGCGCGAGCGCCTTTTTCGTCCCGCGGATGCGGATGACGGCGGCATCCGATCCGGGCGCGACGACGGTGTTCGTCTGCACCATGTAATCGTATTGATCGTATATCCATTCCTTGCTCGCGATCGTCGGGTCGCCGAGCAAACGATAGAGCGTTCGGGCGGGATCGAGATCGTCCGGTCGCCACGGGGGCCGGGATTGGTGGTTGCGATACGCCTCCGGCTCCTTCGAAGGCATGTGATAGACGGGCGCATCGGAGGCGAGGGCATCGACCGGCACTTCCGCGACGACGCGCCCCTTGTGAAAGAGGCGAAACACCTTCTCTTCAATGACCGTGCCGACGGCGACCGCGTGCAATCCCCATTTTTTAAAGATGTTTTGCACTTCGGCTTCGCGCCCGCGTTCCACGACGAGGAGCATGCGTTCCTGCGATTCGGACAACATCATCTCATAGGGCGTCATGCCCGCTTCCCGCTGGGGAACGAGATCAAGGTTCATCTCGATACCGACGCCGGCTTTGGAAGCCATTTCGCTCGCCGAGGACGTCAAGCCCGCCGCGCCCATGTCCTGCATGCCGATGAGCGCGTCGCAGCGGACGAGTTCGAGGCAGGCTTCGAGGAGCAGTTTTTCCATAAACGGATCCCCGACTTGAACGGCTGGCCGTTTTTCTTCGGAATCATCCGTCAATTCTTCGGAAGCGAAGGTGGCGCCGTGGATGCCGTCGCGGCCGGTCGCCGCGCCGACGTACATGACCGTATTCCCGATGCCGCTCGCCCGCCCGACCTGAATGTCTTCATGGCGAATCAGTCCGACGCACATCGCGTTGACGAGCGGGTTTCCTTCATAACAGTCGGCGAAGGCCACCTCGCCTCCGACCGTGGGAATGCCGACGCAATTGCCGTAACCCGCGATGCCGGCGACGACTTGTTCCAACAGATAACGGACGCGCTCGGAAGCCAAAGGTCCGAAGCGCAAGGAATTTAAAAGGGCGACCGGGCGCGCGCCCATCGAAAAGACATCGCGGATGATCCCGCCGACGCCGGTCGCCGCTCCTTGATACGGCTCGATGGCGGACGGATGGTTGTGGCTTTCGATTTTAAAGACGACGGCGAGCCCATCCCCAATGTCGACGATGCCGGCGCCTTCTCCGGGACCTTGCAGGACGTGGGGGCCGGTCGTCGGGAAGCGCTTGAGGACGGGTTTGGACGTTTTATAGCTGCAATGTTCCGACCACATGACGCTAAACAAACCGGTTTCCGTGTAATTGGGCTTGCGGCCGAGGATGGCCGTGATCCTCTCGTATTCCTGATCGGACAGCCCCATTTCGCGATATCTTTTATCTCGAAAAATCTCTTCCGGCGTCGGTTCAACGGACAAGCGCGGCACGGGATTCCCTCCAATGCTTCAAAATCGATTGAAAGAGCCTCAAACCGTCGGCCGAACCGAGCAGGGCGTCGACGGCTCGCTCCGGGTGAGGCATCATGCCGAGGACGTTGCCTTTTTCGTTCACGATGCCGGCGATGTCGCCCACCGATCCATTCGGATTGTCCCGGTATTTGAAAACGATGCGCCCAGCGGCTTTGAGTGCCGACAGCGTCGTTTCATCGCAATAGTAATTGCCTTCCCCGTGGGCGATCGGAATCGTGATCGTCTCGCCTGTTTCATAAAGCGAGGTAAACAGGGTTCGGTTGTTGACAACTTCGAGTTCGACCGGCCGGCAGATGAATTTCAGCCCGCGGTTCCGGAGCATTGCGCCCGGCAGGAGGCCGGCTTCAAGAAGAATTTGAAAGCCGTTGCAAACGCCGAGAATCGGCTTGCCCGCCTCGGCCGCCTGGACGAGCGCCGGCATGATCCGGGAAAAGCGGGCGATCGCCCCCGTGCGCAAATAATCGCCGTAGGAAAATCCCCCCGGGATCATGACCGCGTCAAAATCGTCGAGCGACGTTTCCTCGTGCCAGACGAATTCGGCTTCTTGGCCAAGATTATCGCGGATGGCGTGATACATATCCGCGTCGCAATTGGAACCGGGAAAAACGATCACCGCGGTCTTCACAAGGAAACGACCTCCTCGACCTCATAGCGGTAGTCTTCGATGACCGTGTTGGCCAGAAGCTTTTCGCACATCGCCCGGATATCGCGTTCCCCATCCGCACCGTCCGCAACAACAAATTCAATATATTTCCCGATGCGGACGTCTTTGACCCCGCTGAACCCGAGTTGATGAAGCGCCGCTTCCACCGCTTTGCCCTGAGGGTCGAGCACGCTTTCTTTTAAAGTGACAAAAACCTTTACCTTCTTCACGACCATGGCACCAGCCTTTCGAGCAGCTTTTGATACGCGGTTTCCAGATCGCCGAGGTCGCGGCGGAACACGTCTTTGTCCAGCTTTTCCCCGGTCTTTTTATCCCAAAGCCGGCACGTATCCGGAGACACCTCGTCGGCGAGAATCACTTCGCCCGATGTCGCTTCCCGCCCGAATTCCAGCTTAAAATCAACGAGCCGGATGCCGCAGCGGTCGAAATAGGCGGACAGAAGGGCGTTGACGCGAAGCGCCGTCTCGCGGATGAGCGCCACCTCATCCACGGCGGCGAGTTCCAGTTCATAAATGTGGTCTTGAGTGATGAGCGGATCGCCGAGGTCGTCCCGTTTGTAGTAAAATTCGACGAGCGGCGCCTTCAAAGGCCGCCCTTCAGGCAAACCGAGGCGTTGCGCCATGCTGCCGGCAGCGAGGTTGCGGACGACGACTTCCAGCGGGATGATGTCGACGGCTTTGACGAGCTGCTCGGTGTCCGACAGTTTTTTTATGAAATGGTTGGCTACCCCGGCGTCGGAGAGCATTTGAAAGAGCAGCGCGCTGATCGCATTGTTCAGGCGTCCCTTTCCGCGGATCACCGCCCTTTTCTGCGCGTTAAAAGCGGTCGCGTCGTCTTTGTATTCCACGAGCAGTTCGCCGGCTCGGCCGGTGCGATAAACGCGCTTGGCTTTCCCTTCGTACAACAGTTCCTTTTTCATCCGCCTCTCTCCTCATCCTGTGGATCGCAAAACTCGAAAGCTCGAAAACTCGTTGGCTAGCCTATCGGGACGAGCCGACAACAAAGGGCCGCCGTTCTTTGCAAAGGCAGCGGTTCCGCCTTCCACGAACGGCGCGGGGGCTCGGTTCAGTCGAGACCGAGCCGTTTAAAGATCGCATCGACGTTTTTCAAATGGTAGGAGGGATCGAAGCAAGCCGCGATTTCCTCGGGCGATAAATATTCGGTGATCTTCGGATCGCGCTCCAACAGTTCCTGGAACGGCGTCTCCGTCTCCCAAGCTTTCATGGCCACGGGTTGGACGCGATCGTACGCTTCTTCCCGGCTCAATCCTTTATCGATCAGAGCGAGCAGCACCCGTTGCGAGAACGGAAGCCCGAGCGTTTTTTCCATGTTGCGCTTCATGTTTTCTGGGTAGACGATGAGCGTGTCGACGAGGCGCGTGAAACGGTTGAGCATGTAATTCAACGCGATCGTCGCATCCGGCAAGATGATGCGCTCCGCCGACGAGTGGGAAATGTCGCGCTCGTGCCACAGCGGAACGTTTTCATAGGCGGTGAGCATATAGCCGCGCAAGACGCGGGCCATGCCCGTCATGTTTTCCGATCCGATCGGATTTCGTTTGTGCGGCATCGCCGACGAACCCTTTTGCCCTTTCGCGAAAAATTCCTCAACCTCGCGCGTTTCCGATTTTTGCAAGCCGCGGATTTCGACGGCGAATTTTTCGATGGATGTAGCGATCAAGGCGAGCGTCGCGATGTAATGAGCGTGGCGATCGCGTTGGAGCGTCTGGGTCGAGATCGGCGCCGGTTTTAAACCGAGCTTTTCGCACACGTAGCGCTCGACAAATGGATCGATGTTGGCGTACGTGCCGACGGCGCCGGACAATTTGCCGACTTCGATCGCAGCGGCCGCTTGCTTAAAACGCTCGAGATTTCTCTTCATCTCCTCATGCCAAAGGGCGAGCTTGAGGCCGAACGTCGTCGGTTCCGCGTGCACGCCGTGGGTCCGCCCCATCATGACGGTGTATTTGTGTTCGACGGCCCGCTTTCTCAACACTTCGATGAATCTTTCAATGTCTTTTAAGAGGATGGCATTCGCCTGTTTTAAAAGGTAGGATTGCGCCGTATCGACGACATCGGTCGACGTCAAACCGTAATGGATCCATTTTTTCTCTTCACCGAGCGATTCGGAAACGGCTCTCGTGAAGGCGATCACATCGTGCCGCGTCTCCTCTTCAATTTCGTGAATGCGTTGGACCGTAAAAGAAGCGTTGGCGCGAATTTTTTGCACGTCTTCCTTCGGGATGACGCCAAGTTCCGCCCACGCCTCGCAGGCGAGAATTTCAACTTCCAGCCAGGCGCGGTATTTGTTTTCCTCGGTCCAAATCGCCCCCATCTCAGGTCTTGTGTAACGTCCGATCATGGCATTTCCTCCACTCTTAGTCGTTCCAAATTTTTAAGGCTTCCGCTTCGGCCAAGGCCGCTTCGACGGTGTCCGCCAAAATCGTCACATGCCCCATCTTGCGGTTCGGTTTCGCCTCCGCTTTGCCGTAAAGGTGAAGATGCGCGTTGTTCAATCGCGGGATCGCGGCGAGGACGCGATCGACGTGTTGGCCGAGCACGTTCACCATCACCGCCGGTTTCAGCAAATGGACGGGGCCGAGCGGCCAGCCGCATATCGCGCGGACGTGCTGTTCAAATTGCGACGTCTCACAGGCCTCTATGGTGTAATGCCCGGAATTATGCGGGCGCGGCGCGAGTTCATTGACGAGCAGGCGTCCGTCCGTGGTCAAAAACATTTCCACGGCGAGCGTCCCGATGAGGCCGAGCGCTTCCGCCACTTTCAGCGCCGTCTGGGTGGCCCGTTCCCGGATTGATGGATCGATGCGGGCCGGAACAATCGACTGATGCAAAATATTTTGGACATGAATGTTTTCCGCGGCGGGAAAAGCGCGCGCTTCGCCGGTCGTCCCCCGCGTCACGATGACCGACAGCTCTTTCTCAAACGAAATCCGCCTCTCCAGCACGAAAACCGTCCGGCCGTCGAACATCCGGAAGGCATCCAGCACATGTTTGTCCTCTTCTAAAACGAACTGGCCTTTGCCGTCGTAACCGCCCCGCGCCGTTTTTAAAATCGCCGGCAGGCCGATCTCTGAAAGCGCCCTTTCCAAATCCGCTTTCGTGACGACGACCCGGTACGGCACGACCGCTTCCCCGGCGTCCCGGACGGCGGCCTTCTCCAGCGCACGGTCTTGCGTGATTTGCAGCAGCTCCGCCCCCTGCGGCAAATACGCATGGTCCTCCAAATACCGGGCGACCGCCCCATCGACGTTTTCAAATTCATAAGTTACAACCGCGCTCGCTGCCGCCAGTTCCTGAGCCGCTCCGAGGTCATCGTATGAAGCGGTGATCTCGATGTCCGAGACTTGGGCGGCCGGACAGCCTGCCGTCGGATCCAACACCGCCGTTCGGAAACCCATTTGTTTGGCGGCGATCGCCATCATCCGGCCGAGCTGGCCGCCGCCGAGGATGCCGATCGTTTCCCCTGGGCGTATGCGTTTCAAAGCCGCTCCCCGCTTTCCAACACGTCTTGTTCCATTTTTTTGCGATAGTCGGCTAGCCGCCGGGCGACGCTTTCATCGAACGCCGACAACAGTTCGGCCGCCAAAAGCCCGGCGTTCTTTGCCCCCGCCGCACCGATGGCGACGGTCGCGACCGGAACCCCGGCCGGCATTTGCACGATCGACAACAGCGAATCCAGCCCGTTCAACGCTTTGGATTGGACGGGTACGCCGATCACGGGCAACGTCGTCTTGGCCGCGATCATGCCCGGCAGATGCGCAGCTCCCCCTGCTCCGGCGATAATCGCTTTTAACCCGCGCTTGCGGGCGGTTTCGGCGTATTGAAACATGAGATCGGGGGTGCGATGGGCAGAGACCACCTTTTTCTCATAAGGGATGTCCAATTCGTCCAGCACGTCGCAGGCGTGTTTCATCGTCTCCCAGTCCGACAGGCTGCCCATAACAATGCCGATTGCCGGTTTCACTCACATCCTCCCCTTTATCACCCTTTGCCGCCGTTGACCGACGGCTGTGCTTCCAACAAAAAACCCCCTGAAACATCCGCTTCCTCATAATGAGAGAAAACGAACATTCAGGGGGTTGTCGTCACCGCAGAGAATGCCGTCGCTCTCCCTCATAGTCCGGCGATTTACGGTCGCCGGGTAGAGACTTTTGGGCCATATTCCCAAAATTATATGAGGAAGCTCAAGGTTGGTCCTATCCGTTTGTCACACGCCCAGCATAACAAAGGGCGCCGGGACTGTCAAGATAAAACTCGAATATTACATGCTATAAATCAAATTAATGTTCGGTTTTTAATTCAAAATCACGAACGAGTACACGTTTTCCGCGCACCGCCAATATATTTTCAATAGGAGGGTGACGCCCATGGATGAACAGAAAAACAAAAAATTGAACGACTGGAAAAGGACGGTCAGCGGTTTCCTTGGCAAAGACTTTTGGAACGAGTTTCAAGGTTTTTTTGCGAGAGATTGGCCACTTGTCAATCTTTATGAAAACGACGATCATGTGCTCTGCTTGATCGCGCTCCCGGGCATTCGCAGCATGGATGACGTCCGCATCACTATCAACCATACAAGCTTGGAAATCAAAGGCCATCTTCACCGTCCCTTTGCCGATTACCGGGCGGTCCATGAAGAAATTCAAGAAGGCCCGTTCGAACGCCATGTCGATTTGCCCGCTCCCATTCAGAACGAGCCGGTGGAAGCCGTGTTCAAAACGGGCATGCTCATCCTCACTCTGCGCCGCATCCCGCACTTCGAAGTGAGCGAAATCGTCATTGCGGACGAGGAGTGAACGGAAAACCGCTCAAAGCGATCTGCGATCGCGTGTTCCCTGCAATGCGTCCAAATCCGATGGCGCATGCGGGGCGAATCGCTTTCCGGGACCGCCGACGGGAGCCGCCGCCGGTCGCAAAAAACCGGGCTTGCTTCCGTAAGCATCTGAACGGGAAATCGTTATTCAGGCGTTTCAACATCAAAGCTTATGGAGCGCGCGTTCACGTTTAGACGCCAATAAACGCCAAAGGGACAAATCCGATCGCGATGATGACGGCGCCGACGATCAAGAATAGAACGCGGAGATAATACCATGGGACCAAATCAATCAGCCCGCTTCCCATCCGGTAAGCGATGCCCGCGGACGGATCGCGGAACGCCGTCCGCTCGGCGCGTTCTTTAAATGCTTCGCCCGCTTTCTGCAACTTAACCGACATATAACCGCCGCTCAAGATGACGATGACACCGACCACCCAAAATCCGAATGAAACCCATATCGGCCCCGTCACGGCCATCCCCCCTTAAATGATTGTCTTCCTACGCTAAGGAAGAAACTTGCGCTTAATTACAGGATGCGCGGTCAGACGGGGATTTATGTTTTTCCGCTCCGGGACGTTGCGGCCGCCGGTTCAAGCCATGCCGGTGTCCGCATATGGTGGAAAAGGACCTGCCTCGGCGATGCCGAGAGGTCCTTTTTTCTCAAGAGAGAAACGGCAGGAAGAGGATAAAGACGACGGACAGGCCGTACATGATCGGATGCAGCTCTTTGGCGCGTCCCGCGACCAACATCGTGAGCGGATAGGCGACGAAGCCGAGTGCAATGCCGGTCGAGATGCTATAGGTCAGCGGCATCGCCACGATGGTTAAGAAAGCCGGAATGGCAATTTCCAACTGTTTCCATTCTATATTGCCGATCGAGGACGCCATCAAGACGCCGACGATGATCAACGCCGGGGCCGTGACTTGATCCGTCACGACGACCAAAAGCGGCGAGAAGAACAGCGCGAGCAAAAACAGGATGGCCGTGACGACCGAAGCAAACCCGGTTCGGCCGCCCGCGGCGACGCCCGATGAAGATTCGACGTAAGCGGTCGTCGTCGACGTCCCGAGAATGCTGCCGATGACGATCGACGAAGAATCGGCGAACAACGCCCGGCCGGCGCGCGGCAATTTATTGTCTTTCAACAAACCCGCCTGGTTAGCGACGGCCATCAGCGTGCCGGCCGTATCAAAAAAGCCGACGAACAGGAACGTCAAGACGACGATGAGCAACTGACCGGTATGAATGTCGGCCAGATGTTCGACCGCGACGCCGAACGTCGGGGCCAAGCTCGGCACTTTCGCGACGACGTGATCGGGAAGCGGCAATTGTTTCGTCACGATTCCGGCGACGGCGGTGATGATCATCCCGTAAAAAACCGCAGCCTTCACCTTGCGCACCAACAAAATGATGGTGACGACGAGACCGAACAAAGCGAGCAGCGTTTTCGGGTTCGTGACATCGCCGAGCGCGACGAGCGTGGCGTCGCTGTTCACCACGATGCCGGCGCCTTTCAAACCGATAAAGGCAATGAACAATCCGATGCCGCACGCGGTCGCGTGCTTGAGGTTTTCCGGAATGGCGTTGATGATTTTTTCGCGGATTTTAAAAACCGTGATGATGACAAAAACGATACCGGAAATCAAGACGCCCGCGAGCGCCGTTTGCCACGGGATGCCGAAATTGAGCACGACGGTGAACGTGAAAAAGGCGTTCAAACCCATTCCCGGCGCAATCGCGATGGGATAGCGCGCCAGGATGCCCATGATGAGCGAACCGATGGCCGCCGAAATCGCGGTCGCCGTGTAAACCGCGCCGGTATTCATATGCGCGTGGCCGAGCACCGCCGGGTTGACAAATAAAATATAAGCCATGGATAAAAACGTCGTTAATCCCGCGATGGATTCTTGCGTAAAGGATGTGTTCAGTTCGGAAAAACGAAAATAGCGAGCAATCGCGTTCACAACCCCCAACCCCTTCTAAAAAATGGTTTTCCTCCCGCAGTCTCGGCCCTTGATCCGCGCATTGTACCGGACGGATCGACAACAAAAGGCTTCGGAGCATCCCCCGAAGCCTCTGAGTTTATTGAAGGCAATAGCCCGCCCGCCTCTGCCGCAAAAAAGCGACAAAGGCGTACGAACCCTCGCCGCGACGGCCGAACCATCGTCCGGTCGCGGTTTGAGCCTAGCAATAAACGTAGTAAAACCATTTACGGTGGTTTTGTAGAGACTCCCGGGCCATATTCCCGCGGATTATACGTTTATTCGTATTCTGTTTTTGTTCAGGCTTATTATACCAACGTTGATCGCTGCGGTCAACGTCATAAACGAACTTTTTTTATTAAACACAAATTAATGTTCGTGTTTACTCCCATTCGATCGTGGCCGGCGGCTTGGACGTGATGTCGTAGACGACCCGGTTGACGCCGTCGACTTCGTTGACAATGCGCGTCGAGATCGTCCCGAGCACGTCCCACGGAATTTTCGCCCAATCCGACGTCATGCCGTCGACCGACGTCACCGCCCGGATCGCGATGCAATGGTCGTACGTCCGCGCATCGCCCATGACCCCGACGGTTTGAATGCCCGGCAGCACTGTGAAGTATTGCCAAATGTCGCGGTCAAGGCCCGCCTTTTTGATTTCTTCGCGCAGGATGGCGTCGGATTCGCGGACGATCTCCAGCTTCTCTTCCGTCACTTCACCGAGTACCCGGATGGCCAGACCCGGACCCGGGAACGGCTGACGCCAAACGATGTCGTCGGGCAGCCCCAATTCGGTGCCGAGCCGGCGGACCTCATCTTTAAAAAGCGTTTTAAGCGGCTCAATGAGTTCGAAGTTCATGTTTTCCGGCAGGCCGCCGACATTGTGGTGCGACTTGATCGTATGCGCGGTATCCGTGCCGCTTTCGATGATGTCGGTGTAAAGCGTGCCCTGAACCAAGAACGATATGTCCGAAAGCTTGCCGGCTTCTTCTTCGAAAACGTACACGAACTCGTTGCCGATGATCTTCCGCTTTTGTTCGGGATCGGTCACGCCTTTTAATTTCTCTAAAAACCGGTCTTTGGCATCCACGTGGATCAAATGGATGTGAAAATGATCGCGGAACGTGCGGACGACGCCTTCCGCTTCGCCTTTTCTCAAAAGGCCGTGATCGACGAACACGCACGTCAGCCGATCGCCGATCGCTTTATGGACGAGAGTCGCGGCGACCGAAGAATCGACCCCGCCGCTCAGAGCGCACAACACGCGGCGATCGCCGACCTTTTCCCGGATCTCGTTCACCATCTCGTCGATGAAATGTTCCATCGTCCAGGATGCGTGGGCTTGGCAAATATCGAAGACGAACCGCTTCAACAATTCATTGCCGTATTCGCTGTGGCGAACCTCCGGATGATATTGGACGCCGAAGATGCGCTTTTCCCGATTTTCCATCGCCGCGACCGGACAAGACGCGCTTTGCGCCGTCGTCACAAAGCCTTCAGGCGGTTCGACGACGAGATCGCCGTGGCTCATCCAAACGGTTTGCCGAGCGGGTTGCCCGCGGTAAAGCGCCGCGTCCGGTGCAACATCGATCGTCGCCCGGCCGTATTCGGCGCGCGCCGCCCGGTCGACTTTCGCCCCGAAATGGGCGCCGATCAGCTGCATGCCATAACAAATGCCGAGAATCGGTATGCCGAGTTCAAAAATCTCCGGATCGCATTTCGGCGCGTCGGGCGCGTAAACGCTGTTCGGGCCGCCGGAAAAAACGATGCCCTTCGGTTGTTCCCGACGGATTTCTTCCGCCGTGATTTTATGCGATTTCAGTTCGCTGTAGACCCCGATGTCGCGGATGCGCCGGGCGATCAACTGGTTATACTGGCCGCCGAAGTCGATGACGATGATTTTATCCTGCTCCATATCCTCCGTCCTTTCAGCCTACAGATGTTGTCCGCTTCTATTTTGCCCGAGCCGGCCGTTCCCCATCGCATCGAAATCCCAACCGCCGCGATGGCCGGACCCTACCGTTCCGCCGCGTGTGGCCGCCCCGGCATCTCCAATCCTTTTACAAAAAATCGCCGGCACCCGCCAATGAAAGGCGGAATGCCGGCAAAAGGACCATAAACCATCCGCCCTTCATTGTAAGGCCATTTACGGTGACCTTGTAGAGACGCCCGAGCCGTATTCCCAGGCTTAAATGAAGGTTGCGTTGCAAGGAACCGATGATTCAATTTTATAAATGCCTTTCAAAACGATTCGCGGCAGCGTATTTTAATGATTGATTGATCCCCATTTTATCAGTCCGCTTGACATAATTCAACCGCGGAGGTTAATGATGATATTTTCCCAAAATTGTTTCGACTGCTGCCACAGCTCCGGCGACGGCCGGTAGTAACGCTTGCGCTCGTAGATGAGCGCAAAAGCCCTCAAGTCCCCGCCGCCCAGCGCGCGATCGACCACGGCGGCGAATTCGCGCAACGTCTGGCCGTCCCTCCGCCGAAAGCCATGAAGGGCGAGCAGCCGCATCAGCCATTTAAAAGCATCCTCCAAGGCCGCGCCGTCCGAACGCTTGCGGAAATGGCGCAAGAGATAACCGGGCAACCATTTCCGGCGCGTTTGAAACAGGACAGCCGCCGCCAAGATGGCGAACAGCGCGATGGCGCCCGCGATTTTCAGCAAGAACCCAATGTCGAGCGTCGTCCGGTGTGACCCGGCGCCGCTTTTCTTTACCTCATTTTGCGTTTTGTCTTGTTTCGGCGCTTTCTTTTCGGTTTTCTTCGGCGCGGCGGGAGCCGAGGCTCGATGATCCGAAGAATCGGCAAAGGTAAACTGGGCGATATTGTCAAACCCTTTGGTGGGCTCGAACGGCACCCATCCGGATCCCGGAAAATAAACTTCCGGCCAGGAATGGGCATCCGAGTTTCTCACGATAAATTTATACCCATCATCCGCCACCGTCTCCTCGTATTCGCCTTGGGTAAACCCTTTGACCCAGCGCGCTGGAATGCCGACCGACCGGAGCAAGACGACCATCGCCGTCGAAAAATTGTCGCAATAGCCCCGTTTCGTCTCGAACAAGAATTGGTCGACATAGTCTTCGTTCCGTCCCGGTTTCGGCACGTCAACGGTATTGTACTCAAAATCGCCCGAATGGAGGAAATTGACGATCGCATTCACCTTATCGTAACGGTTGTTCGCATTTTCCGTCAGGGCTTCGGCGAGCCGTTGGACGCGTTTCGGGAGTTGGGGCGGGAGCTGCAAATATTTCGCTTTGATATCTTTCGGATCGCCGCCGGTCACGCTTTTCAATTTCGGAATGGAAAAAACGGGATACTGATACGTCACCGCGTACGTCTTTACCGTGACGGGATGTCCTTTCGCCAACGGTTCGAGTTTGCCCGTCTCCTCGTTCAAACGGAATTGATTCACATCGTCCGCGCGCGCCACCTTGGTCACCGTTCCGCCGTAAATGATTTGCGGAAAGTCATCGCCCAAAACTTGGACGCGATCGACCGAATGTTCCACTTGCGTTCCTTTTTCATAAAGCGACAAAATCGGCGTGCCGGCGAGATGGGCGCCGTCCACTCGGACGCTTTTCGCATTGTCGCTTTCGGTCCATCCTTTGCCGGTATACACCCTTTTCGCTTCCACCCGCCAATAATGGCTGTGTTCGCCCGTCGTTTCAAAAACCGGGGTGGGATCCATCCGAAAAGCACCGCCGAGGTGGCGGTCGTCACCGTCGTAGCCGATCCACTGCACACCCGCTCCGAGGTTGGCGCTCGTCCCGCCATCACCGCCGTAGGCCGCACTTTTGATGAACGGAACGGGATCGGGCCACTGCGGTCCCGCCTTGGGCGCCGCATAACCGACCGTCGTCGCAAAGGCGATCATGGCGGCGAGCGCTCCGATCCAGGAAGCGGGCAAAATCTTGGCGCCGAACGTCACGTTTTCCCGCTCTTGGACGTTCAATACGCGCAAAAGCCCGAGCAGAACGAGCCCGATGATGACCGTCCGCACGATCGCTCCTTCGGCCCGATATGCGGTAAAGGCGTCGAGCACCGCCAAATAGATGACCGTCAAGAAAAAGAAGAGGAATAGCTTGCGCATCCGAATCAACCAATGGTGCATGAGAAAGCCGGTGATCCAAAGCAGGATGAAAAACAACAGGGTGCGAAACGAATCGGTAAAGCTCACCCAATCGCCAGAAAAGACGAAGGCGAGGTTTTCCTTGACGTCATCGATCAAATAAACGAGCCAGAGCGGGTGGAAGAGGGGGGCGTGGAAAACGAACAATGCGTGAAGCGCGGCCAGCATCGCCAACAGCTTGGCGGAAAAAGTCAGCCAGGCCGGCAAGCGCAAATAAGATAAAAAGAACGAAAAGGCCGCAAAGCCGATGAAAAAATGGACATGCTGCACATCCGAAATGAAGGGAAGCGGCCGGAGCCATTCCCAAAAAAGCAAGAAGGCCAGGATGTAAAGAGGCAAAGACAACCGTTCGGTTTTAGCTTGTCGCAAGCGAATCACCCGCCCGATCGAGGGTCTCCAAGCGGCCGCCGCGGTCGACGTGCACAACAACCCCCATCGCTTCCAGTTGTTTGACACGTCCGAATACGCTCTGGTCCAAAACGTCCGCGACGAGAACCAGTTCGATCGCCAAACCCCGGTTGGCGAGGTCGTAAAAGATCAGCACCATCCGTTCGGTGACGCGCGTCGTCACGAAAATGACGGTCGACTGATAATAAAACTGGTTCGCATATTTATCAAAGCCGTAAAAACCGTCGGCCCCGCCGTCCGGCTCGCAACTCGCCAAATGATGCAGGATCGCCCATCTCGCTTCCGCTTGATGGCGAAGGGCGATCCAGATCGCGTCCCTGCCGAGCGAAAGGAAGCCGACCGCCGAACCGATGCGCAACGCTTTGTCGGCGAGCGAGGCGGAGAGCGCAACCGCAATTTCGAACCGCGTTCCGCTTTCGTCTTCGCGATCGGCGGTGCGGTCCAAAACGATGATGATATCTTGATTGACCGGGTTTTCAAACTGCTTCGTGACGAGTTGATTCGTCCGCGCCGTCGCCTTCCAATCGAGCCAACTTAACCGATCGCCGGGAATGTATTCACGGACGCTCGAGATCGCCGTCAAATCATATTCAAGGAGTTGGTGGGAACGCCGGCGCCCGCCGAAAGCGTGATCGGGCGGCAGCCACGACATCATCGGATCGATTTTCGGATAGACAAGGACGGATTGCTCGATTTGAAACGTTTTCGTTCTTTGAACAAACCCGAAAATATCGCCGGTCTTGATCGTCACCGCATTTAAGCGATATTCCCCGCGGGGCATGTCGTCGATCGTGTAAGCCACGGACGCTCGGCGCCCGAATCCGAGGGCGAGCAAGGCCTTGGTCGATTCCCTTCGCAGCGTCCGGTGGCGCTTCAGCATGTTTTCCGGCGCGTGGTCTTCGACGACGAGGTAAAAAAGGGGCAACGGGAAACGCCGCTCGATGTCGATCGTGACAGTGAGCGGCTCCCCGGCGTTGAGTTCATGCTTTTCAATCCGCCGCGTGATTTGAAAGTCGCGAAGCGAATAAAAAGCGATGGCGAGCGAATAGAGAAACAACGGCACATAGCTGTAAAATAAAAACCAACTGACGAAGCCGCCCTGGAACATGGCATAAGCAAAGGCCGAAACAAAAAGAAGGAACAGCCAGGCGAGCCCGAGCGTGGATCTCGATCCGAAAAGGCGGCGAATCATCGGACGCCGCCCTCATTCAGCACGGGCACGCGCACGCCGTTCAGCGCCGCCGCGATCACATCTTCGGCTTTGACTCCGGCATACTTGGCGTCGGGTTTCAGGATCATGCGGTGGCTGAGCACATAAGGCGCCAAATATTTGACATCGTCCGGCACGACGTATTCGCGTCCGTGCATCATCGCATACGCTTGCGCGGTTTTTAAGAGGGCGAGCGTACCGCGGGGGCTGACGCCGAGATAGACGTCATGGTGATGGCGTGTATAGTTGACGAGTTCGATCATATATTTCTTCACGGTTTCCTCGACGTAGACGCCGCGCGCTTTTCCCTGAAGGAGAAGGACTTCCTCGGCCGACATGACCGGCTCGATCTCGTCGATCGGATGGCCGGATTCGAGGCGGTTGAGCACCTCCAACTCTTCCAGGCGGTTGGGATACCCCATGTGTAGCTTTAACAGAAAGCGGTCGAGCTGGGCTTCAGGAAGCGGAAACGTTCCTTCGTATTCGATGGGATTTTGAGTGGCCATGACGAAAAACGGCTTCGGCAGCATTCGCGTCTGCCCGTCCACCGTCACGCTGCCTTCTTCCATCCCCTCGAGCAACGCGGCTTGCGTCTTCGGAGACGTCCGGTTGATTTCATCGGCCAATACGATGTTGGCCATCAATGGGCCAGGTCGGAATTCAAACCGCATCTCCCTTTGGTTGTACAGGGAGACTCCGGTCAAATCGGACGGCAATAAGTCCGGAGTAAATTGAATCCGCTTGAACTCCGCGCCGAGCGACTTCGCGATGGCGCGGACGAGCATCGTTTTCCCGACGCCCGGGACATCCTCGAGCAAAACGTGGCCTTCGGCAAACAGCGCGCTCAGCGCGAGAATGATCGTATGCCGTTTGCCGATGATCACCCTTTCAATATTGTCGACGACCTTTTGAACGGGCGGATGCAACGCTTCGAAATCAACCGCCATAGCCAATCCCCCAATCTCCCGCATTCGGTTGAAAGATTCAAATTTTATCCTCTGCAAGAACAGTTGCTCTTTTCTAGTATAACAAAAAATAGAATCCGGCTCTATGATGAAAGGAGAGCCGCCGAAGCGGCGGCTCGTGGGTGTGCAGTCCTCTTTCCTTTTCGCTCCGCATTTGCGCCTTCGTTCCTCCTCCGGAAACCCGCTGAGCCGCTCAGAAAAAAAGCCCGGCCTTCCCGGCCGACCCAAATTTTCAACGTCTAGATCAAACGAGCGCTTGAAAAAACGGAGCAAATCATCGTTTAGATTTCGATGAGACGCCCTTCTGATGCCACCGTAACGGCCGTCGCTCCATGCCTTTCCGCAAACGCCCGGAGCGCCCGATTGATGTTCGCCATCAAAACGTCTGTACGCTCCACCCCGGGTTCGATTTGCAGCAACTGGACGTGCAAGCGGCGATTCTTTTTATCCAAACGCGGATCGATCCGGCCGATCAAGCGGTCACCGGCCAGAATCGGCATGGCGTAATAACCGTATTGCCGTTTGGCCGGAGGCGTATAGATCTCCCATCGATAGTGAAAATCAAAGAGATCGGCCAGTCGCTTCCGGCTCCATAACAGATTGTCCAAAGGCGGAAGAAAGAAGATCGGGTCATCTTCTTCAAAATCGGCCGCAGGAACGGCCGCCTCAATGTCCAAAAGGCGTTCCTTGTCCTCGGCCAAAATATAATACTCGGTTTTGAGGCCGGCGATGCAAACCGGCAGTATTTTGCCCGCCTTCACGCGCTGATCGATCGCTTCGCGGCGCTCTTTGGCGCTCATTTTCTGCCAGCCGAAACGCGGATCGCCGGGTTCAAAGACCCGGTAGGCGCGCAAGTATTTCTCCAACAGAGCTTCCCGCGCCGAAGCCGGATCGATCCGCTTCGCTTCCTCAAGCAAAGGCCGGGGGACCGAGCGAACGGTCAAATCAAACAGGCGGTGTTGCCCGTCCCGGTAAACAACCCGGATTTCTCCGATATCCATGAGCAAATTTAAAGCATGGGACGTCGCTTTCGTTGTAGCGTTTTGATTATCCCAATAGCCGTGGACGCGCTGATCCGATCGGAACGCTTTGGCCGGCAGTGGGCCTTCATCTTCCAATCTGCGGAGCACACCTCTGGCCACATCCTCCAATTTTTTCAACTCCGGCAGCAAATGCTTTTTCAACCGCTCTCTGACCGGTTGAAAAAGCGGGTAATCTTGCATCGGGATGATCGAGGCGGCATTGGCGTAGTATTCAAAGATCAGATTCTCTTTCAACAACTGATTGAGGACGTCCGGCTTGAAGTCCGGGAGGCGGGCGGCCAATACCAGCTGTTGATTCGGGCGCACGGCGGAAACCGGGTCGATTTGGACGCATTCCAAATCCTGTATGAGTTTTAAAACCCGCCGCGGCAAAGAGGCCGGTTCGCCCGCTTTCAAGGGATGAAGCAAATGCTGAGCATCGAGCAAAAAGCGCCGGAGCGCGCGTTTCGTCGTTTTTATGGCCTGCAATTCCATCACCTGTATCTATGCCTTTATAAATCTTCAATATTATATCAAAATTAAAACGGAGTTGTCGCGATGAGTCTCAACCGCAGCGGTGACCGGATTTGGCCGGTAGTTCAAAAATGGACGCTGCGGAAAAACAAAAAATAGATCAGGGAAAGGTTGGAAACCGTTAGGCAGCTTCAGCCCGGCGCATCCGTGAAAAAAGAGAAAGGNCGGGCAACCCCGGCGCTTCAATGAAAGAACGTTGATGACATCATGAAAAAAAACGCCAACAGCCTTTTTGTATTAGGACTAAAGAACTATTTTTGACGGGTTGAGAGGATAAACAAAGTAAGCATAGAATTGTAAATTATATAGAATTATAAAAATATAACCACATAAAACGCATATTGGCCTAACATACCGAAATAAACCAAGGCGCCATTAGGACAGAATCGGGAGGATATCGTGAAAAGTCACTTGTTACGTATATTTAAAGATAAAAAAAGCATGGCGGTTGTTTGGCTGATCATCCTTATGCCCTGCATAGATGTCATCGCGTTGAAGTTGCAGTGGCGTGCCAAATTTCATCCGGCCATCGCCTTCTTTTGGCTGGAACATCCGAGGGCCATATGATGCAGATCCTGTTATATTGGTTTTTGCCGATTCATTTGTTGATCCTGTGCGCCGAAAGCTATATTCAGGATGTGAAGTCGGGGAATCACACGATATGGATTTCATCCATGGGTAAACGGGCGTATTTCGGAAGTAAGCTGGCGGTCTCTTTTCTCGTTCCTTTTGCCGTTATGCTGTTTTCTCTTCTTCTTAATCTGCTATTGGTGTCTATCGTTTATGCCGGCGGAACAGAATCAAACGGTTTGTTTGATTTGGATGGGATACATGATCCCTTGTTTTTGTTCAGTCAAGCCCATCCTATACTGGTGGATATCCTCTTTATGTTAAATGTCTGCCTTTTCACCGGTTTGGTTGGGATGTTTGCGATGAGCATCTCATTCGTTTTTCCTGACAGGAAATACACTTACCCTTTAGCCTTTTTCATCTGGTTCATCTTGCTTGCCCTGCCGATGCGCAGCGTCCTTATATTGATGCAACCGTTTACCGAATATGGGCGTGATTCTATGATCCAAGCGTTATTCACAAATTTCACAATACTTATAATCATACCTATTGCGTTATATATTTATAAGGTGAAAACGGATGAGCTGTAATTATAAAAAAACAATGGTACTGGTAGGCCTGCTTGGCGCTTTCCTCGTTTTTTTCTGGTACGCACAAAATCATATTTTTATTCGTTCAAAACCAAATAATTTGCTGTTGGATATGAACGGAAGCGACGAAGGATTCAATTCGATCAAGGCTTATACCCTCTACTATGCGCTTTTTTATTTACTTTTCATGAACATGCGATTGATCAAGGAAGAGACGCCATTCATTGTCGCCCGCAAAAGCCGTTCCCATTTATTTTTCATACGGGCGGCAAGCATTTTAGAATCCGCCGGTTGGTTTGCTTTGACCATATCGGCCGTTAATCTTGGGCTCACCTATTTATTCGTCGATCATGAAACCATGGCGAATCATCATTTTTATAAAGCAACGTTGCTTAACGGCATGGCATTGGTTCTTTTTTACGGTTGGATCGGATTATTGTGCAAAGCGCTGGAAGACCGTATCCATTCTTTCAATATTGCGGTATCGGTGACCTACATCTTGGTCGCATTCACCTTTTTTTCAGCAGAGATGATGCCTTGGTTACCCTTACCCATCACCGATATGCGCATGTACGAAGGCATCCTCATTCCCCAGTGGAATGCGCTGGAAATTATGCTTGTCTTTGCGAGACAACTGGGGCTCGTCATCGTCTTTTGCTTGATTGGACATGTCATCTTTTTGAAAAAGGATTTCATCCGCCATGAAAACTAATGGTAAGCTTCTTCTTTTAACGATCGCCATGCTTGTCCAAAGCTATAGCATCGTTCAAATGTTCCAACCCGTTTATCATCATTGGCCCGCTCCATTCTTTTTCTTGTTGGGCGTGGAGCCTGAGACGATCTATATCGTGCTTCTGATGTGGTATGTCGTCTTTGTCTCACTGAGTTTTTACTTTTTGGGAAACGTCTCCGAAAATCTGCATGGTTTTGGGAAATATATGCTCATTCGTAATTTCAGCAAAACTAAATTCATCTTGAATCAATACATCGCAATCGCTGTAAAACTGGTGGGGTTCTTTTTCTTGCAAGCCGGTGTTTACTACCTTATCGCGACCATCATGCGGCATCAGACCAGTGGGACGGTAGACGTTTCACAACTGATCAAAGCATCGTTTATTTATTATTTGACGTTGCTCGTTTTGTTGTTGCTGCAAATGATGTTGGAATTGTTTGTAACCCCTCAGGTCTCTCTGCTTGTCGTAAATATGTACCTCGTGTTCTCCATTGCCTTGGCCGGTGTATTGTTTACATTTAAACGCATGCAGCCGCTATTGTATGTTTTAATACCGAATTTCATGATGAGTTTGCGAACGGATATCCTCAATGGACAACATTTTACCATTCACTATTCGATGGCCGTTATCGTTTTATTTCTCCTTTTAGCGGCCATCATCGGGTTATCCATGCAACGCATCAAAACGAAAGATATTTTTTAAACTGCGCTCGGAGGGATAGGATGACAACGATCACCGTGACCCATCTCAGCAAAAAAATAAAGAAAACCTTTGTATTAAAAAATATCAATTATACGTTCCAGTCCGGGAAAGCCTACGGATTGTTCGGGCGGAACGGCTCGGGAAAAACGATGCTCTTAAGGGCGCTATCGGGACTGATTTATCCGACGGAAGGTACCGTCGCCATCGACGGGCAGGTGCTGCACAAGGATATTTCATTTCCGCCCAGCATCGGCGTCATCATTGAGAATACCAGTTTATTGCCGCAATACGACGCTTTTACGAACCTAAAGATTTTAGCCAAAATCAAAAAAAAGGCTACGGATGAAGACATTCGACACGCCATTGAGCGCGTCGGTCTGGACCCGGACAGCAAGTTAAAGGTTCGGAAATTTTCGCTCGGAATGAAGCAACGATTAAGCATTGCCCAAGCCGTGTTTGAAAAACCGGATATCCTTTTATTGGATGAACCGACCAATGCGATTGATGAAAAAGGCGTAAACCTTGTCAGAGACTTGCTGCTTGAAGAGAAACAACGGGGGGCGGTCATCGTGATCGCCAGCCACAACAAAGAGGATTTGACGATATTAACGGATGAAATGATTTACATGGATAATGGGAAGATCATGAAAAATGACAAGGAATAAGCGCCTTTTATATGCGCTGGTCATGTTCGGTTTAGTTTTTTTTGCCGTTTACATATTGTTCTTTTCCAAAACGGAACTGACGCTGAAAAACCGTAATGTTAGAGATAACCCGGCGAAGGCGATCACTTTGAAGGCCGGCGACTATCTGGTCGGTCATGATTTAAAACCCGGGTATTACGACATCACGTGTCTTTCCGGAAAAGTTTCCCTTGGTGATGATGTGCGCATGTCCAGTGGCGACAAATGGATCAATTACGCCGTTATGGATGGCACTACGTTAACCATCGAAGGGCACGGCAAGCTGCGCTTTTCTCCGGCCGCCTTTCGACCGGTGGATGAAATCGGCGATCATCAATATGCAATCAAGCATTCCGCGAATTACATCGCCGGAAAAGATTTGCCGGCCGGTGATTACCGCATTGTCGCGAAAGGACTCAGCGAGTCTGAAAGCGTCGAAATTACTTTATTCTCATCCATTCATGCGGACCATAATAGCGCGACCTATAATCTCACGGCGAATAATACTGAAAGGAACATCCATTTAGAAAAAGGGAATTTGTTGTCCATCGTCAAGCACAAACAGAATGAGAAAGATAACATTTTGCTCCTTGTGACTCTGCAGCGTTAAGCGCTGAAAAACGGCAAAAATGGACGAAAACGCGGATGTCCCAAAAGCCCAGCTTTTGAGGACACCCGCGTTTCTTTTTACAAAAAGGGGGACAAGCGCCGAGCGTTTGTCCCCCAATTTTAGTCTGTTTGATGTAATAAGGCTTTGACACCTTTATTACATCATGCCGCCCATGCCCATGTCGCCGCCGCCGTTGTTGTTTTTGTTTTCTTCCGGTTTGTCGGCGACAACGGCTTCCGTGGTCAGGAACATGCTGGCGACGGAAGCGGCGTTTTGCAGAGCCGAGCGGGTCACTTTCGTCGGGTCGACGATACCGGCTTCGATCATGTTGACCCATTCGCCTTTAGCAGCGTCGAAGCCGATGCCGACTTCTTCACGTTTCAGGCGTTCGACGATGACGGAACCTTCGAGGCCGGCGTTTTCAGCAATTTGGCGAATCGGCGCTTCGAGAGCTTGCAGGACGATTTTGACGCCGGTCGCTTCGTCGCCTTCCGCTTCGACGGCTTCAACGGCCTTGATGACGTTGACAAGCGCCGTACCGCCGCCGGAAACGATGCCTTCTTCAACCGCCGCACGCGTCGCGTTCAACGCGTCTTCGATGCGGAGTTTCCGTTCTTTCAGTTCGGTTTCCGTCGCAGCGCCGACTTTGATGACGGCTACGCCGCCGGCGAGTTTCGCAAGGCGTTCTTGCAGTTTTTCTTTATCGAATTCGGACGTCGTTTCTTCGAGTTGAGCGCGGATTTGATTGATGCGCGCGGAGATTTTATCGGCTTGGCCTTTGCCGCCGACGATCGTCGTCGTTTCTTTCGTCACGACGACTTTGTCCGCCGAACCGAGTTGGGCAACGGTCGCCGATTTCAATTCAAGGCCGAGATCGTTGGTGATGACTTCGCCGCCCGTGAGAATCGCGATATCTTCGAGCATCGCTTTGCGGCGATCGCCGAATCCGGGCGCTTTGACGGCGACAACGTTGAAGGTGCCGCGCAGTTTGTTGACGATCAAGGTCGCCAGCGCTTCGCCTTCGACGTCTTCAGCGATGATCAAGAGCGCTTTGCCTTGTTGCACCACTTGTTCCAAGAGCGGCAGCACGTCTTGGATGTTGGAGATTTTCTTGTCGGTGATCAAGATGTACGGGTTTTCGAGCACGGCTTCCATTTTATCGGAATCCGTCACCATGTAGTGGGACACATAGCCGCGGTCGAATTGCATGCCTTCGACGACATCCAATTCCGTCGTGATGCCTTTGGATTCTTCGGTCGTGATGACGCCGTCGTTGCCGACGCGTTCCATCGCTTCGGCGATCAATTGGCCGACTTCTTCGTCAGCGGCCGAAATCGCGGCGACTTGGGCGATGGATTCTTTACCTTTGATCGGCGTGGAGATCCGTTTCAGTTCTTCAACCGCCGCTTTGACCGCTTTTTCGATACCGCGGCGAATGCCCATCGGGTTGGCGCCGGAGGTGACGTTTTTCAAGCCTTCTTGGATCATGGCTTGGGCGAGAACGGTCGCGGTCGTCGTGCCGTCACCGGCGACGTCGTTCGTTTTGCTCGCGACTTCAGCGACGAGCTGAGCGCCCATGTTTTCAAATTTATCTTCAAGTTCGATTTCTTTCGCAATGGTCACGCCGTCGTTCGTGATCAACGGAGATCCGAACTTCTTCTCAAGGACAACGTTGCGGCCTTTCGGACCGAGCGTGACTTTTACCGCATTGGCCAAAGCGTCAACGCCACGAAGCATGGCGCGGCGTGCATCTTCACTAAATTTGATTTGTTTAGCCATTTGGACAATGCCCTCCTCATATCATGTATGTAGTGGATTCTGGTCGCTTACTTAACGATCGCCAAAATGTCATCTTGACGAAGGATGAGGTACTCTTTGCCGTCATATTTGACTTCGGTACCCGCATACTTCGAGAAAATGACGCGATCGCCTTCTTTGACTTCCAAAGCGACGCGTTCGCCGTTGTCAAGAAGCTTACCGGTGCCGACAGCGACAACCCGGCCTTCTTGCGGCTTTTCTTTGGCTGTATCGGGCAAAACGATGCCGCTGGCCGTTTTTTCTTCTTTTTCAACGGGTTCAATGACAATGCGATCACCAATTGGCGCTAACATTTAAAACCCTCCTTAATGTTCCCATGGCATTGTTAGCACTCTCTTTTGTCGAGTGCTAAATCCAGTAATAATATTAATCAATTCATCAGGGGAATGCAAGCGTCTTTTGTTATTTTTTATACAGCCGTACAAATGTGTTAGAATGAGGGCGGCAATGACCATTTTCTCGGACTTTTCGAAAGGGTGACCCGGCCGTGCCGAAACGTTATTGGTGGATTCTTGTCAGCTATATTCTTTGTCAATTGTCCGGATTCGTCGCGATTCCGCTTTTGACCTTTCTGTCTCCCGATCAAAGGCAGGGCTTTTGGATCACCGTCAGCTTTCTATTGACGCTGAGCATTGCGTTCATGCTGCTCCTTCCGGAACGGGGCGGTGATCGCCATGTCAAGCGGACGGGCTTCACCTCAACGGTCAAATGGTCGTTTTACGGCGTCGCCCTCATCTATCTTACCCAGATTGCCGCGTCAATAATAGACGTGGCGCTGTTCGGCGCGCCCGAAAAATCGGAAAACACGGAGCAAGTCATGGAACTGGCGAACGCCACGCCCTACGTCATGTTCGTCATCGTTCTCGTCGGACCGATCTTGGAAGAGATCATCTTCCGCAAAATTATATTCGGCGCCATCGCGCAAAAGACGAATTTTTGGATCGGCGCCTTGATCAGCTCGCTTTTGTTCGCCTTCGCCCATTTCGACGGCCATTTGATCATCTACACTTCGATCGGCCTTGTGTTGTGTTACTTGTATAGCAAAACGAAGCGCCTCATCGTCTCCATCACGGCGCACGCCGCGATGAACGCGCTCGTGGTCATCCGCTTTTTGCCGGCGATTCAGAAAATGATCGAGGAACAAGAGCGGCAAAATCTTTCGCTGATCACTTGGCTGTTCAACCACTGACGGCGCCGGACGGGACGAACCCTTTGCACTGCCTAGTAAAGGCGCTGTGAGGCGTTCAGGCAAACGTTCAAAACGGGCAAATGCGCCGGTTCCATTAAAATTTTAAAGCGCTCCGTTTAACGCTTCCGCCGCTTTGATCGGGAATGTTAAACCTCCCGATCAAGCGGCTGTTCTTCAAGCGTCGTCAAAATGAGGGGCCCCTCTTTCGTGATGGCTATCGTGTGTTCGTATTGGGCGGAAAGCGAGCCGTCCACGGTCCGCGCCGTCCAACCGTTGTCATCAAGCCGGGAACGAAAATCGCCGACATTGATCATCGGTTCAATGGTTAAGACCATGCCTTCCTTAAGCCGCAAACCTTTCCCCTTGACGCCGTAATGCGGGATCTGCGGGTCTTCATGCATATATTGGCCGATGCCGTGGCCGACGAAATCGCGGACGACGCTGAACCCTTCCCCTTCGGCGTACGTTTGAATGGCGTGGCCGATGTCGCCGATGCGGTTGCCGACCCTGGCCTCGCGGATGCCGAGATACAGCGCCTTTTTTGTGACTTCCAGCAGTTTTTTCGCCTCATCGGAAATGTCTCCGACCGGGTAGCTCCAAGCCGAATCGGCGAGCCAGCCGTTGAGATTGACGACCATGTCGATCGTGACGATGTCCCCGTTTTGCAACGGCTGCTTCCGCGGGAAACCATGACAAATTTCGTCGTTGATCGACGCGCACGTGGCATATCGATAACCCTTATACCCTTTTTGCTCAGGGGTGGCCCCGTGTTCGGCAAGAAATTCCTCGACAAATTGGTCGATCTCATGCGTCGTGATGCCGGGACGGATCATCTTTTCGATTTCTTTGTGGCAGCGGGCGAGAATTTCGCCGGCTTTCCGCATCTTATTGATTTCATTCATCGATTTCAATTTGATCATAACATCACCTTCAAACATAATCATTCATTAACCTATGCCGTTTACTTCAAGGTGACACCCTCTGGACCGCTGCAAGTACGTTAAACTATACCAAATGAAACCTTTTCCGTCTTCGTTCATGCTTGCCCCCGCTCTTTGCGGTCCGCGCAGCAGCCTTTCGAAAGCGCGCGGTCGCGCCGTCTGAGGAAGGCGACACCTCGGACGCCCCGTTTTGAGATCCGGCACAAAAAAACCACGATTAAAAGTCGTGGCCGATTTCCGCTTCTTGTTTCAACTTATTTTTATAGACGCGCCGCGAGATCATGAGGCTCAATTCATAAAGGATGACAAGGGGAACCATCACGATCAATTGCGAGACGACATCGGGCGGCGTGATGATGCCGGCGATGATCAATAAGACAAAATACGCGTACTTTCTTATCTTCGCCAAAAACGCGGGCGTCAAGACGCCGAGCCGCGTCAAAAACATGATGAGAACGGGCAGCTCGAACACAAAGCCGAACGGCAACGTCAGCCGAAACAAAAACTGAAAATATTCATTGATGCCGATCACGTTTTGAATGCCGAGCGACTCGCTCAAATTCGCCATGAAATGCAAGACGTACGGAAAAAGAACGAAATAGGAAAAAGCCACGCCGCTCAAAAACAAAGCGATGATCAGCGGGATGTAAGCGAGCGTCACCCTCCGCTCATGCTCATAGAGACCCGGGCTGATGAACGCCCAGATTTGATACAGAATCAGCGGCGCCAACAAGACGAGCCCGATGACGAAGGCCGTTTGCAAATAAACCTGAAACGGATCGGTAATGCGAAAAGCGTTCATATGAATGCCTCTCGCCGTTTCCGACCGCTGTAAAAAGAGAATCACCGGTTTCGACAGGAAAAAACCGATGATAAACGTCGCGACGAAACCGACGACGATAATGAGAAGGCGCCGCCGGAGTTCCTCGAGATGTTCGCTTACGCTCATTTTTTTCTCGGACATTACGGACCATCCTGTTTTTTAGTCTTTTCCTCGCCGTCATCGACGAGCCCATTGGTTGCGTTTTTAAATTCCCGCAACGAGCTGCCCACAGCCTTGCCGAGTTCCGGCAGTTTCTTCGGGCCGAAGATGAGAAGCGCGACAATCGCGATGAGAATGATGCTTCCGATGCCTAGCCCCATATCATTCACCTCCCCGCTCCGGTTGCAGCGGATAATTTTTCATGAAATAAACCAACGTTTGCAGTTCCACGCCGAGGTCGATATGGTGCAAGCGGATATGCTTGGGCACGGATAAACGCACGGGTGTAAAGTTTAGTATACCACTGATTCCGCTCGAGACAACCTTATCGGTGACGGCTTGCGCGACTTCCGCCGGAACCGTCAAAATCGCAATGGAAACGCCGCGGTTATCATCGGTGGGCAAGTCGTCGATGTGCCGGATCGGCACCCCCGCAACGGTCGTCCCCACCCTGTCCTTTTTATTGTCGTAGGCGACGACGATGCGCGTGTTGTTGTTTTTGGCAAAATTGTATTTCAACAGCGCCGTGCCCAAATTGCCGACGCCGATGAGCATCGCTTTCGTCACTTCGTTTTGGTCGAGCTTGTCCCGCAAAAAAGCGAGCAAAGGTTTAATCTGATAGCCATAACCTTTTTTCCCGAGCGCGCCGAGATACGATAAATCCCGGCGGATGGTCGCGGAATCGATTTTGGCCACCTCGCTTAATTCGGACGAGGAAATCCGTTGTTTGCCGGATTCGTCAAGGTGTTGCAAAATCCGATAATACAAGGGCAAGCGCTTGGCCGTTGCCAGCGGAATTTTCGGTTGAGATTGCGGCATGATCTTCCCTCCGAAGCTTGCGGCAAGGTTTTCCGCGTGATATCCGATGATTCTCCCCTTCAAAACCGATTAAGACGTGAGCGCTTCCATTTTTCGTCCATTCCCATCTATTAATATACAACTAATATACAACAAAGCGAAGGCAGGCTCCGCATCCGGCTCCGGCCAAAACGAACAATTTTTTTAAAATTTGACCGCCCGTCCGCGCGTTTGCTCTTTTCACAATGCCGCAAGATACGCTAAACTGATTAGAGGATTTGAGGTGAACGCCATGATTTTGCTGGAAGCGCACAAGATCTCGAAATCATTTGGAACCGATCTTATTTTAGCGGATATAAACATCGAAGTACACTCCGGCGAGCGGGTCGCTTTGGTCGGGCGGAACGGATCCGGGAAATCGACGCTGTTGAAAATCCTTGCCGGCGAGCTGGCTCCGGATCGCGGCGACATCGCGATCGCCAAGGAGGTCTCCATCGGTTATCTCGAGCAAAACAGCACGTTTCGTTCAACCAATACGATTTACGGCGAGCTGGAATCCGTTTTTGCCGATCTCCTGGACATCGAACGCCGGCTTCGCGACATCGAGCGGCGCATGGCGGAGGCCGACCCGAATGCCGAGCCCGAGGATTATGAAAAACTTTTGGCGGAATATGACCGGCTGCAGGAACGGTTCACGGCCGCGGGCGGCTACACGTATCAAGCCGACATTCAAAGCGTTTTAAACGGTTTAGGGTTCGGCGACCGCGACCCGGACACGCCGGTCGATGCGCTGTCGGGCGGCCAAAAAACGCGGTTGGCTTTAGGGAAATTGCTGCTCGCCAAACCCGATCTCTTAATCTTGGACGAGCCGACAAACCATTTGGACATCGCTACGCTGACGTGGTTGGAAAACTATCTCAAGCACTATCCGGGCGCGCTGTTGGTCGTCTCGCACGACCGTTATTTTCTCGATCGCCTCGTCGACAAAGTCTATGAAATCTCGCGCGGCGTCTCCAAAAAATATCACGGCAATTACAGCGCCTATTTGGAACAAAAGGCGGCCGATTTGGAACGGGCCTGGAAGGCTTATGAAAAACAGCAAAAAGAAATTCAAAAATTGGAGGATTTTATCCAGCGCAACATCGCGCGCGCTTCGACGACCAAGCGGGCGCAAAGCCGGCGCAAACGTTTGGAGAAAATGGACAAACTCGAACGCCCCGCCGGCGAGGAACGGCGCGCGCGCATCCATTTCGACATCACCAAGCCGAGCGGCCGCGACGTCTTGGTCGCAAGGGGCCTCGTGTATGGATACGAAGGCCGCAAGATCGGCGGCCCGGTCAGCTTCGATTTGCACCGCGGGGAGAGCGTCGCACTCGTCGGACCGAACGGGATCGGAAAGACGACGCTGCTCAAGACGATCGCCGGTCTGCTGCCGAAAATCGCTGGCGACATCCAATTGGGCGCGAACGTCACCATCGGTTATTTCGATCAGGAACAGAGCGGTCTGAACCCGAACAAAACCGTGTTGAACGAGCTGTGGGACGCCTATCCGCTCATGGATGAAAAGGACGTCCGCACCGTCCTGGGCAGCTTTTTATTTTCCGGCGACGACGTCTTAAAGCCGGTCGCCGCCTTGAGCGGCGGGGAAAAAGCGCGGCTGGCGCTCGCCAAATTGATGCTGGCCCGCGACAACTTTTTGATCTTGGACGAACCGACCAACCACCTCGATCTGGACAGCAAGGAAGTCTTGGAAGCGGCATTGATGGATTTTCCCGGGACGATCTTGTTCGTTTCCCACGACCGTTATTTCATCAACCGGCTCGCGACGCGCATCATTGAGCTGAGCCACGACGGGCTGACCGATTACCTCGGCGACTACGATTATTACGTTGAGAAAAAGGCGCTGCAAGAAGAGTTGGAACGGCTGGAAGCAGACGACCGCGCGGAGAAAAAGGCGCGCACCGCCTCCCGCGGCGACCCGGACGACTATGAGGCGGCGAAGCGCAAAAAACAAGAAGAACGGCGCCGCAAGCGGCGCATCGAAGAACTGGAACAAGAAATCGAACGGTTGGAGAAAGACATTCACGGTTTGGAACAACGGCTGTTGGCCCCCGAAGTCTTCAACAATTATGAAGAAGCGCAAAAAATAACGAAAGAAGTGGAAGAACGCAAACAACAACTGGACGCCTTGATCGAAGAATGGACGCTTTTGCAGTCCTGACCGTTGCCCCCGGCGCCGCGGCGCGCACCGGGGGCTTTTTCTTCCCGCTTTTCAGCCTCGCCGCGACATGGCCGCTGCGTGATTCCAAAACCGAATCAAAGCCCCCTCCGGCTTAATGGAGATAAGCACATTATCCACACACTTATCCACAAACCCATCCCCTTTGCCGCCTGTTTTCCACAGATGTTGTCCACATCATCCACAAATCCGCCTATTTTTATCCACGATTTTTATGCACAGTCCGAACGTTTCTCCTATCCATGTTTTCAGCGGTTATTCACGATTCGCCCCATCCTGTGGATAAGTTAATCACAATCCGTAGACCGTCTGGAAACCGTGGCAAACGGGGGTGAACGCCTTTGAAGGGGCCGTTATGAAACGTTTCCCAGGAAAGAGCGGTCACGATATTTGCGCGAAAAGCCAAAATAAAAAGTAATAAAAAGCCTCCCGAATCGGAGGCTTTATAAAGCAACAATCACGCGATCAGCTCTTTTCAATTTTTAATGGCCTCGCCGCATTGGCCCGTTTGAGCGCTGCCAGGACGGCCTCATAGCCTTTACATGGCATTCTCAACGAACTTGCCACGGCTGTCTTTTCCCGGCCGCAAAGGACCACAGAGCGCCCCATCATGCAGCGGGCATCGCCTTTTATAACGACAGGCCGGGATGCGCGTTCATGGAGAGATCCGCCCGTTTGCCCATGAGAAAATCGATCGTTCCGGCCGCTGCGATCATCGCCGCGTTGTCCGTACAGAGATAAAGCGGCGGGATGACGAGCTCGACGCCCCTCTCACGGGCGGCGGCTTCCATGCGCTTCCGCAACCCTTTGTTCGCGGCGACGCCGCCCGCTACCAAGAGCTGCTTGGCCGCAAACGCATCGACCGCCCGCATCGCCTTTTCCGTAAGGACATCGATGACGCTTTCCTGGAAGCCAGCGGCCACGTCGGCCTTGTTGACGATCTCGCCGCGCTGTTCGGCGTTGTGCACGTAATTCATGACGGCGGACTTGAGCCCGCTGAAGCTAAAGTCATAGGAATCTTCTTCGAGCCATGCGCGCGGGAATTCGACCGGCGCTTCGGCTTGGGCGGCCAAGCGGTCCACCTCGGGGCCGCCCGGATACGGCAAACCGAGGACGCGCGCCACCTTGTCAAAAGCTTCTCCGGCTGCATCATCGCGCGTTTCGCCGATCACGCGATAGACGCCGTGAGCCGGCATGTGGACGAGCTCCGTATGGCCGCCGGAGACGATTAAAGCGATGAGCGGAAACTTTAATTCGGTAACGAGGCGATTGGCGTAAATGTGCCCGGCGATGTGATTGACCCCGACGAGGGGCAAATTTTTGGCCAACGCCAACGCTTTTGCCGCGCTGATGCCGACGAGCAAGGCGCCGACGAGGCCCGGGCCTTCCGTCACCGCGATCGCGTCCAAATCCCGCCACGTCACGTCCGCTTGTTTCATCGCCTCTTTGCAGACGATCGTGATTTGTTCAACGTGATGGCGGCTCGCCACTTCGGGGACCNCCCCGCCGAACCGCTTATGGCTTTGAATTTGCGAAGCGACGACATTGGATAAAATGTTTCTTCCGTCTTCGACAACCGCCGCCGCCGTCTCATCGCAGCTCGTCTCAATTCCGAGAATTCTCGTCTTCCTTTCAGAAGCGGCGTCTTGCCGCAGCGGCGAATCCGTTTTGATGATCGTCGTAATCTCCGTCATATTTCCACCCACATAACCAGAGCATCTTCATGATTGTCCGAGTAATAACCCTTTCTGATGCCGCCGTCCTTAAAGCCGAGTTTGCGGTACAGATTTTGCGCGATGTGATTCGACACCCGCACTTCCAAGCTCATCTGTTTGGCCCGCTTGAGTTTGGCGAACAACATCGCCTTTCTGAGCAGGGTTTCGCCGATTTTAAGCCCCCGATATTCCGGCAGGACGGCGATGTTGGTGATGTGGGATTCATCCAGAATGACCCACACCCCGCAATAACCGACGATGCGGTCCCCGTCTTCGGCCACGAAATAGGTGGCGAAGCGATTGTGCCGCAATTCGTTTTCAAACGCTTCTCTCGTCCAAGGATTGGAAAAACTTGAGCGCTCGACGTGCAAAACTTGATCGATGTCTTCAAGCGTCATCGTGCGCAAATGAATGCGATCCTCCATGGCTATTTCCTCTCTTGCCGCGCCAGCCATTTGGCCTCAGCCTCTGCGAGCTGCAAATATTCGGGAGTAAATTCGTGAACCGGAACCGGGTCACGGCGGATGCCGAGTTTCGCGAGCTCGGAAGGTCTAGGATAATGATCGTTTGCGGACGATTTCACGGCGTTTTCGCCCATGGCGGCTTGAATGGTCGCCCAATGTTTGTCGACATCGCTCCCGAGAAAAAGCACGGGTGCATCCAATTTGGCGAGAGCATCAGCCCAATCGGCGATCGGGACGATCCGATCGTTCTCAACGGAAAGAACCCGGTCTTGGTGCGCCCGGTACAGCCCGGTATACACCTGGCCGCGGCGGGCATCGAAGAGGGGGACGACATAACCGGGAAAATGGCGGCCGTTTTGGGCGAGCACTTCCAAGCTGGACACGCCGACGAGCTCAATCCCAAGCGCCCACGCCAGCGTTTTGGCGACGGTGACGCCGATGCGCACGCCCGTGTAAGAACCCGGTCCTTGGGCGACGGCAACGCGGTCCAAATCATCCGGCGCCATTTCAATGTCTTTCAACAAGCGCTCGACGGCGGGCATGAGGCGGACGGAATGGTTTTTCTTCGTATTGGTGATGAACTCGCCGAGCACCGCCGTCTCATTCGCCACGGCGACGCCCATCGTCAAATTGGATGAATCGATGGCCAAAACGTTCATTTCCGCAACTCCTTGCACAATTCGACGAAGCGCCCGCCTTCCGGAACAAGGCGGATCCGGCGTTCACGCTCGCCGAGCCTTTCCATGGATATCCGCAGACGCTTTTCGGGCAAAAGGGCGGCGATGCGGCTCCCCCATTCGACCACCGTCACGCCGTCTCCTTGAAAATATTCCTCAAAACCGAGCTCTTCGTCTTCATCAATGCGATACACATCCATATGGTAAAGGGGCAGGCGCCCTTGATATTCCTTAATGATGGTGAACGTCGGACTGTTCACCGTCCGGGTGACGCCCAACCCTCGGGCCAACCCTTTCGTCAGCGTCGTTTTCCCGGCGCCCAAATCGCCCTCCAAAACGAGAACGTCTCCCGGTTTTAACAGGCCGGCGAGCCGGGCCCCGAAAGAGATGGTTTCCGCTTCCGAATGCGTGATGATTTCATACATGCTGTTCCCTCTTTACGTCATCTATGCCTTGTCTGTCCCCGCCCCGGCTTGTCTCCGTTTAAAAAACGGGGGCGAAGCGCGGCGCAATCATTCCTATACTATTGAACCATTTCTGCCCGCCAAACACAAACGGTTCATGTTCGCGGGCGGCTTTAGTTCATGCGCGGGCCCTATCGTTTCATTCCTGCACAGCCACATCCGTCCCGTTTAATGGATCATGGCGGCACGCAGCGCCCGGGCGAACGCTTCTCTTATATCGTCGATATCTTCGATGCCGACTGAAATGCGAACGAGATGGTCATGAATGCCCAACCGCTTGCACAATTCCGCCGGGAGGGCGCGGTGCGAAGTGGAAGCCGGATGGCTGACCGTCGTTTCCACTCCGGCCAAGGTGGCCACGATTTTGACCCAGCCCAGGGATTGGAAGAAGCGCTTGAGATCGACGCTTTCTTTGTCCAGCTCGATCGTCACCATCGCCCCGTCGCCGTTCGGCGAAACGTTTTGCGGATAAAAAACGCGTTTGACGCCGGGCCGCTTTTTCAGGTCTTCGGCCAACCGCCGGGCATTATTGACTTGCCGCTCCATGCGTATGCTCAAGGTTTTAAGACCGCGGCAGGCCAGCCACGCGTCGAACGGGCCGAGATTCGTCCCGAGATGAACCGCCTTTTCCCGCGCTTTTTGAATGAGCGCTTCCTTGCCGACGAGGACACCGGCCGTCACGTCGCTGTGGCCGCCGATATATTTCGTGGCGCTATGTACGACGAGATCGACGCCCGCTTCATACGGTCTGAGCAAATAAGGCGTCGCAAACGTATTGTCGACCATGGTGACCAAACCGTTGGCCTTAGCGATGGCGACGACGCGCTCGATGTTTTCCACCCTGAGAAGCGGGTTCGTGATCGTTTCGGTATAGAGCAATTTCGTATTCGGGCAGATCGCCGCGCGAATCTCTTCCTCATGTTCAAACGGGACCATCGTCGCTTCGATGCCATATTGCGGCAATTCCTCTGTAATCAGTTGATAGGTTCCGCCGTACAGATCTTGGCAAGCAACGAGATGATCTCCGGCTTTTAACACGGAAAGAAAGCCGACGAGGATGGCGGACAACCCGGATGAAGTCGCGATGCCTGCGGGCGCCGATTCCAGCGCGGCAACGGCCATCCCTAATTCATCGGTGTTCGGATTGCCGTTTCTCGTATATAAATAGGGCTTGGCGCCGGTGTAAAACGCCTCCATGTCGTCCAAATCTTTGTTGGTGAATGCGGAAGTTTGATAGATCGGCGTCACCTTGGACGACGTATCGATTCCGGATGGTTTCGGAAAATGCACGGTTTTCGTGTCAAAATGCCGCATGGCTTCCCCAGCCTTTCACTTTCACAATAATATGAGATGCCGAAAAACGATTCAACCCGAAACGGCGGACATGTTCGGCTTAACCGGGCGATTCATCCCGCAAAGAAATGGGTTGATCTATTCCCAATTATAATCTAAAATGCCCGCCTTCTGTGATTACTTCCATCATAAAAGAAAAAAGCGGCACCCATTGCCATTCTGCGATTTTGTCAATGGTAGTTGCCCTTTATTTGATTACAATAAATAAAAACCCAACGAAAAGAAATGAGGACAAAATGGCACGCAAAACGGATGAAGAAAGACTACAAGAATTAGAGAAAAAAATCGGGCAAGCCAAAGCCAAAAAACTGCAAATCGAAAGGCGAATGAAAGAAAAAGAACGAAAAGAGCGTACTCGCCGATTGATTCAGGTCGGAGCGATCTTCGAGTATATTATGTGGTTTGCTTTTCGTTAACCGATACCGAACTTTATAACCGAAGATGAATTATCATTAGTCAAATTTTATTCGGTTGACGTAGGTAACCTTTTGAGAAGGATAAATGGTAATACTGTAGAATAAAATAAAGACAAGAATTTTTTGCAAAAAATGCTTAATATTGGAGGAAAGGGGGTAATTAAGAAGGTGAAAAAGATTACAATCAGCACCTTAATTTGTTTGGTAATAGCTGGAGGAACTATCACTGGTTTTCTTAATCCAACAGCAAATGCTGAAACACAAACTTTTACCGGCCATCCTTATGATTTAGACACTATTACTACTCGAACCATAAACTCTAACTATATTCAAAAACTTAGAGCTGAATTGAAAAAAGAGGGATACAATAATATAAAATCTATTGTTCTTGAACAGGATAGAAAAAAATCTGAAGTTATAATTCATATATCAGCCGATGAGTATAAAGGAGAACAAACCAAAAATACAATGGAAAAGGCAGTAAATCGTTTAGCCAAGGAAAATAAAATTGGTTCATTTTTGGTTTATATTAAAAATAGTTACTGACTTAGAAACTTCATAATCAGCTGATAATATTGTGTCCCAATCTCCGGCTCCATATATTACAATGTCACCGACGTTTGTATCACCTGTATCTGAGTCACTCGCGTCTGTATCACCAGTGCTCGCAAAAGCTGAAGTAGGAATCAATAACACTGCTGCTAAAGCAAAGATGAATGTTTTAAATCTCTTTTTCATAATACATTTCGCAATCACATCAAACGTGCCATTTGCAATTTCATCATCATCCGATATGTTGACCAAATCACCGTTTTCGGCATCTCCCAAATTAGTTCCTTGTGGATCTGCTTCAGTAAACCGCCATAACTAAATTACAGATTTTCTCTAACCCAAAAAAGACCGGGCGTATGCCCGTTTTTTCTTATGAATAATCTAGGTTTACGTTTCTGCGCCTGAAAACGGCGGTCTTGACCTTGAGACGATCACTCCGGAACGCTTTATAGACAATGATTTCGAGCGGTCTAAAAGACTTGGCCAAACGCGGGCGAGCCATCGTCGCCAGCGCTGAACGCTGCTCTTTTCCCTTCCATCTGCATGCCCATCAAAAATGGTATGCGGGAATTCCGGCAAACAAAAAGAAGCCACTCGTGACGAGTGGCTTCCTCTCTGGCCCGGCAACGTCCTACTCTCACAGGGGGTCGCCCCCCCATTACCATCGGCGCTGAAGAGCTTAACGGCCGTGTTCGGGATGGGAACGGG
>JGI25331J36430_1000049_pt1 | contig 75682 bp, 65 predicted proteins | sample HigsolmetaAR206D_FD_36430 | JGI IMG/M metagenome (IMG submission 36430) | reverse complement strand
GGGAAAAGAGGATCCAACAAGAAAAACAGAAGGATCAATAAGGTCCTTCTGGGGAATTTTAAACCGGCGATTTTGGGGAAAAAATAATCGGCCTTGACACCTGAGATATGAATACCATGTGTGTCCCTTAAATATTTCATAAGAGAATCTATACTTTTTACTTTTGACATTTATTTCCCTCCTTTTTTGGTATTATATCACTTTTGATAGGAAGGGAATTAAGTGAATAATTGCTCTTAAAAAGAGTTAAGGTATTTTGTGAGCTTGTAGATTTTATTAAGGATAGAGGTTATTAATACAGCACTAGTGAGCAGTACCATAGTAAATGAGGGTAGTGTCCCGTCGAGTGGTGTAAATTTATCGAGTGCATCCACTCAGTGAGAAAAATTCATTTTTGAAGGATTGATGTTGGGTCCAGAAAGTTCTGTCCGCCAGTGAGTTTTGCCATCGACTCTTTGCTAAAGTGACGCCGTCCCATCAGCCATTCCTCACCTCAATGCTGTTCCTGCAAAATATCTCCCACAAGACGAATGACCGCATCACGGTTAGGAAAATTGCCGACCACTTCGATTCGGCGGCAAATCTCCCGGTTCAGGCGTTCTAACGGGTTTGTTGAACAGTTTTGTTTCCAATGCTCACGAGGAAACGCCATATAAGCTAAGACGTCTTCTTCGGCCTGTTTCAGTACCTCCATCGCTTTGGGAAACCGTTCTTCCAGTTGGCGCACCACAAGGGACAGTTGTTGTTTCGCGGCAGCTTGCGTCGGTTGGGCAAAAATGGTGCGTACAATCGCAGACACCATCATTTGCGAAGACATGGGAACTTGGCTTAAAATATTGCGCATCACATGAACACGGCACTGTTGCCAAGCGGATCCCACCAATACGGTCTCTATGGCTGCCCGAAGCCCTTCATGCGCGTCACTAATGGCCAGTTTAACGCCGCGCAGTCCCCCTGACGGCCAGACTCCGCAAAAACGTCAACCAAAACGCGCCATCCTCGCTCGTTCTCAAATCAAAACCCAAAACTTCCCGTTCGACAGTGTTTTTGGCGCCAATGGCCATCACAAACGCCATGGTTTGCACACGCCCGCCTTCCCGAACTTTCGGAAAGGTCACGTCAATCCAAATGTACGGATATTCCCCTTCTAAGGGGCGATTCTTGAAGGATTGAACGGCCTTATCCCATTCTTTGCAGATCCGGGAAACAGCACCAATATGCTGACTCACCTCTGCATCCATCAACGCTTCAGCCAGTACTTTCAGGCCTTCCCGTAAGAAATCGACATCTCCCTCCATACCCACTTTTCGAATCAAGTCAAATCAAGAAGGCTGGGGAAATAACTGCCTTTTCGCAAATTGGGGCTGAAAAAGCGTTGCTTTCCGTGGTTCAGGAAGCCTATGTTCATGGCGTCAGCACGTGGAAAGTCGATGAGTGGGTTGAATCCCCTTAGGCATCAATGGAATCAAGAATTATCGAAACGGATATCGGAACAGGGAATGGGACACATGGGTCGAGACGATTGGCCTACTAATGGTTTTGGATTGTCACTTTTAGTAGATTGCACTCGATGGCTTCTTTGTCAATAATGAGATTTAAAATTTACACACACCAGTTCTTGAGACTTTAACGAACCGTATCATAAGTAATGGCAAAAATGCAATCAATTTACATAATCTTTTAGAAAGGTCTTTAATTAACCTTATAACCTGATGGTTGCTGCGAGCGGCCTGATTAAGATTGTGACTCATTGACGTCCGGTGTTTTGGCTCCCCATTCCGCAGGATCGGCATCGGCGATCGTTAGGGAAAAGGTCCATCTATGGCCAGCGAAATCTTCCGCGGTATATTGCCTTTCCCCAAATGGGTGATTGGCGGGCGGCTGTAAAATCTTTGCCCCTCGCTTTCGGGCAAGTTCATAGTGTTGATCGACGTCTTTAACATTGACATGAACGTACGGGGTCACTTCATTAGGGCGCGGCTCGCGGAAATCAGCCTCATCAGGCGAAGCAAATCCTTGGCCTTTACGTGAACGGCTCAGCATGATGGCACCGTCGCCGATAGCAATTTGGGCATGATCGTTTCCCGCCCGCAAACGTCCGTGAATCCGAAAGTGCGGCAAAGCCATTCTGCCGCTTTTCCTACGTCATCATAGACGAGAACAGGAATAATCGTGCATGAAGGTGTGGAACGGTTTGTCATCGCAGATTTGAACATTTCATTATCGGCTTGTAGTAGGCTTGTTTTGTCCATGCCAATACTCCTTTTACCCCTAGCTTAAATACAAAGCATGATTTGTCTATGATGACCGATTGGAGCCAGTACCCAAACATTACAACGATAATAGTCTTCCATGTTATTTATTTAGTTCCCTGTAAGCCACGACTTTTAGGGCTTTAATTTCCTCCGGGGAGAATTTGCTTTCGAATTCGGTTTTGATTTTTTCTTTTTCCTCAGCGGTCAAACCGCCGGATGCCATCGAAGCCAATTCTTTTAAATCGCCGATCGACAATCGTTGGGTAATCCGTTGGATCGCCTCTTTTTTCGTCGTAAAAGGAAGATTGGCGTCATTGGGGTTGCCTGAGGCGAGAAATGCCTTGACATCCGGGTCGTTTTTAATTTGTTGAATATCTGCATCGGTCAATTGATTGGCGACTTGGTCGATCATTTTATCCGCGACGACGTTTAGTGCTTTCTTATAAGCAAAGTAACCTCCGGCACCTATTACCACAATTAAAATCAACAAAACGATGCCCAGTTTTTTCACCGGTTTGTCCCCTTTCAAACGTTCTTACCTATTCATAACACAACGCCTAAACTCTGTAAACGCTTCGCCGGAGGTGCCCTTCTCCGGTCTCGTCGTTATCTCAAGGGGTCATTGATCCTGAAGACGGCTTCATTAATGCGGCGACAACCAGCGTTGGAAAAAACAAAAATGAAAGCGAGGTGCTTTTCGCCCTAACCATATTTCCGCTTTTTCCCGCCCATTCCGAAAAAATGATACAATGGCCCTGTCCGATGTCATGGCTTATCAATAAATGCAAGCCATCCACTGTCGTCTTCCGGAAAACCCTCAAGCTGGAAATATGTTTAATGAAATGTCTTGTTGCTGCTGCCACAGGAGCATTGGCGACTGGGGCGGCGGAAAATCAAAGGGGTGACAACCGATGAAAAAAGCGTTGATGTCGTGGAGCGGCGGCAAAGATTCGGCGCTGGCGCTTGAACAAGTGCGACGCGAGGGGCGGTATGATGTCGTCGCCTTATTGACGACCGTGACGGAGGATTACCAGCGCATCAGCATGCACGGCGTCCGCCAGGCGTTGCTGGAAAAACAAGCCGAGCGGATCGGGTTGCCGCTCGCCATCGTCGCCATTCCGCAAGCCGCCGATAACGAAAGTTACGAAGCGCGCATGGCGGAAGCGCTGGAGCGTTATAAAGACCAAGGTGTGGACACGGTCATTTTCGGCGATCTTTTTCTGGCGGATGTTCGAGCCTATCGCGAAAAACAATTGGCCCGGGTCGGCATGGACGCCGTCTTTCCCCTGTGGGGACGGCCTACAACGGAAATCGTGCGCGATTTGATCGCCCGCGGTTATCGGGCCATCACGACGTGCGTCGACGGCGACGTGCTCGATAAAAGGTTCGTCGGCCGCACGTTGGATGCCGATTTTTTCAACGCTTTGCCCAATGGCGTCGACCCGTGCGGGGAAAACGGCGAATTTCATTCCTTTGTTTATGACGGTCCGCTGTTCTCGGCGCCTATATCTTTTGAAATCGGGGAGATTGTCCGCCGCGATCACCGCTTTTATTTTTGTGATCTGATTGAAAAGGAGGACATATAGCTCCGCGCTTCCGGGCAGGACTCCGGATATAAGAGATGGGCGAGATGTTCCAGGCCGGTGACGAGGCGAGGGGATGGGCGGCAGTACCAGCCTTCGTCCAAAACGTGCAGCCGGTCGGGCTCCGTGAAAGGCGCTTCCCGCCAGCCGGGACGCTTCAAAACTTTGCTGATCGGAACTTTTTCTTTCGGAATGCCGGTCCACACGAGCAGCACATAATCGGGCCGGCGTTCCAGGACGGCCTCCCAGTCGCTTTGCACGCTTGGCGCGGGCTCTTCCTCAAAAATATGCTCCGCCCGGACGATGTGGGTCACATCGGTCAACCAATTCTCGCGGCCCGGTGAAAAGACGGGTCGCGGCCACCATTCCCAATAAAGCCGCGGCGGATCAGGCGGGTCGGGACAGCGTTCGGCGACGGCTTCCACGCGCGTTTTCATGTCTTCGACGAGCCGGCGCGCGTCGCCATAACAATCACAGGCTTCGCCGACCCGTAAAATATCTTCATAGATATCCGCAAGACGCTTCGGATTCAACACGATATACGGAATGCCGAGTTGATCCAGTTTTTCGACGTTGTTTTCCATCCCCGGCACGCTTAAGGAAGCAATGATAAGATCCGGCTTCAGCTCCGCTAATTTTTCCATGTTAATCTGTAAATCGGGGCCTAAGTCCGGCAGGGAGCGGACTTCATTCGGCCAGTCGGAGTAATGGTCCACGCCGACCAATTGCTCCGTGAGGCCGAGGCATGCGCAAATTTCCGTATTGCTCGGGCAGAGCGAAGCGATGCGCATCGCAAATCTTCTCCTCTCCGTAAAAAACCGGTATTCAGATGATTTCAATCTTCCGTATGCCGCCTGTTCACTCATTCGCCTCTTGTTCGGTCCTTATCTCTTCAACCCGCATGATTCCCCGTGAGTATAAGTCCGTGTCCGCCGAAGTTGCCGGCCGGAAATCGGCGCCGTTTGTTGGACCGCGGCTCCGCGAAGACGCGAAACCGTCGAACGGGAAGAAAAAGCGGTCGCCCATCGAGGATGAGGTATCCGTTGCGAACGACGACCGCCGAAGGAGTTTCGGCACGGTGAGCCGGGCGTCCGCTTCGAGTCCAACGCCACACAAAAGCCGTCCGCAAAGGGGGTGTAAAGAGCCCCTCTTCTTCATTCAGATCTCTTTCGCCATGGCGCGGCCGGCTTGCCGCCCCGAGAAAAGGCAGCCGCCGAGAAAGGTTCCTTCCAAGGAACGGTAGCCGTGGACGCCGCCCCCGCCAAACCCTGAAACCTCCCCCGCCGCATAAAGGCCGGGAACGGGATTCCCCGATGCGTCGAGAACCCGCCCGGATAAATCCGTTTGCAGTCCGCCCAGCGTTTTGCGGGTGAGGATGTTCAAGCGCACCGCAATGAGCGGACCGTTTTTCGGATCGAGAATTTTATGCGGTTTCGCGACGCGGGAAAACTTGTCGCCGAGATACCGGCGGGCGTCGCGGATGGCCATGATCTGAACATCTTTCGTAAATTTGTTGTCCAATTCCCTGTCCCGCGCCTTGATGTGCCGCGCCACGGCGGCAGGATCGAGCAAATCCGCCCCGGCGATTTTGTTCATGCCGGCGACGAGGTCCTCCAGGTTGTCGGCAACGACGAAATCTTCGCCTTTCTCCATGAACGCCTTGACGGGATCGGTCGGTCCGGAAAAGACGCGCTGCCGCAAGACTTGGCGCAAGCTTTTTTCGGTCAAATCGGGATTTTGCTCGGATCCGGATAGGGCAAATTCTTTTTTAATGATTTTCTCCGTCAGTATAAACCAGGAATAGTCATAGCCGGTTTTCATGATGGCCTCAAGGGTTCCCAACGTGTCAAAGCCCGGAAGATACGGCGCCGGCAACCGCCGTCCCTCGGCATCCAACCAGATCGACGACGGGCCGGGCAGGATGCGGATGCCGTGTTTCGGCCAAATCGGGTTCCAGTTTTTAATGCCTTCCGTATAGTGCCACATGCGGTCTTTGTTGACGACACGGCCGCCAGCATTCTCGGCAATGGCCAACATGCGGCCGTCCACATGGGCCGGCACGCCGGAAATCATGGTTTTCGGCGGTTGGCCGAGCCTCGCCGGCCAATTTTTTCGGATCAATTCAAAATTGGCGCCGATGCCGCCGCTGGCGACCAAAACGGCTTGGGCATAACATTCAAACGTTCCGATGGCCTCACGGGAGCTGGCTTCACCGCGCGCGGCCGGACTCGGTGCGAGCACGGCTCCCCTTGCGCCGATGACGGCGCCATTTTGTGTAATGAGCTCATCGACGCGATGGCGGGGCCGATAGTCGACGAGCCCTTTCTTCATCGCCTCGCGGACTCTCGCCGCAAACGGCTTGACGATGCCGGGACCGGTCCCCCAAACAATGTGAAAGCGCGGAACGGAGTTGCCATGGCCTTCAGCGAGATACCCGCCGCGCTCGGCCCAGCCGACAATGGGGAAAAAACGAACGCCGAGCTTATGCAGCCATTCCCGTTTTTCGCCCGCGGCGAAGTCGACATACGCCTCCGCCCATTTTATGGCCCAGTAATCTTCGTCCTTTTCCCGGTCAAAACCGGCCGTGCCCAACCAATCTTGCCAAGCGAGTTCCGGTGAATCTTTGATGCCCAGCCTTCGTTGCTCGGGCGAATCGACGAGAAACAACCCGCCGAACGACCACCACGCCTGCCCTCCGAATGACGCTTCCGGCTCTTGATCAAGCAACAAGACTTTCTTTCCCGCATCGGCCAGCTCGGCGGTGGCCACCAAACCGGCAAGCCCCGCACCGACAACCATGGTGTCATATCTGTCCATAGCCCTTCTCCCCCTGGTATTTGTCCACCGATTTTTTTGGCCATGTTGTTGAATGTGTTTCTATTTTCCATTTTATCAAACCATTCATAAAAAAGAGAGGATGCCGATTTAAATCGGCATCCTCAGCAGATTAAACCTCGACCTCGCTCATGTACGCATGGGTGTTGCCTTCGCTGTCTTTAAAGAAGGCCATCCACGTTTCCGTTTGTCCGACTTTGGCGATCCGATGCGGGGCGCCAATAAAGGACACCCCTTTTTCTTTCATCAATTGGTAGGTCGCTTGAATGTCTTCCACTTGAAAATAGATCACCGACCCGGCGTGGGCAAATGCCTCCGTTTCGGGCAAGCTGAGCAGCAAGCGCACGCCGCCGACATCAAAAAACGCCATGGTCTCCGTTTGAAATAAGAGCGGCAGGCCTAAACGCTCTTTATAAAACGAAATGGCGCGGTTCAAATCTTTAACGGGTACGCCGATCTGCCCGATTTTTTCAATCGAGCGGCCGTTCATTACAATCCCTCCTGTCATGCGGATGTGTCCTTTTCATCATACGGGAAGGACGGTCATCATTTCTTTTCCAAAATCACCTTTTTTCGAAATTGCATGGGCGAGAGGCCGACGTGTTGTTTGAACAGCTTGCTGAATGAAGCGGGATGATTCAAGCCGATTTCAAACGCGATGTCGATCAAGCCGCAGTCGGGCTGGCTCAATCGTTGTTTGGCCTTGGCGATGCGGAGTTCCGTGATGTGCTCGTGTGGGGTCTTTCCATAGATCTCGGCGTAGCATCTTAAAAGGTGATTCGGCGATAGACCGGCGGCTTGGGCGATGTCCCGCAGCATGATCGGCCGCGCATAAAAAGCCTGGATATATTCATGGGCGAGGCTGATCCGCCGGTAGATTTCTTCACGCGTTGAATAGCGAACGGCCTTTAATGATTGCACGTCTTTCAGGACGTCGTGATGGACGTTTAAAAGCGCGCGCATGATCTTGTAAAATTGCTCCTCTTTCCAAAGGGCATCCTGGGTCGAATAACCGTTTTTCAATTGTTGAAGCAGTCGGGAAAGCGTCGGGTTGAGGTGATAGGTTTTTTCAAAGAAGCCGACGGTTCTTGAATGGTGAAACGGATCGGCGAGTAGCTTGTCCGGCGCGGCTTGCAAACTGCTGTGCACGTCCTCGGCAAATCCGTCTCTGAAAAAGATGCAAAACGATTCGACCTCGTGCTCCTCATCGATGGTAATCGCATAGGGCCCTTCATTGAGCAAAAGGTATCACGCCTCTTCCACTGCGAAATAGCCGCGATGGGTTTTGTAATATGCCCTTCCGTTGGTAAAGGTTTTAATGGAAAGCTGGCCGGTGCCTTCCCAATAAAATTGATCGCTTTTGGCGTGCAACACAAAGTTCGATGAGGATGGATCGCTCATGGCATTCGCTCCAAGCGTAAAAGGAATTTAGACAGGCGCAATAAATCGGCCGCCCTTTTATCCATCTAAACGGGATGAAAAACTGCGGCCAACCGGTTTCGTGCAGCCGGATCGAGTGAACATTTTTTAAATTCTGTCAGAAAGAACTATACAATAAAACCTCAAACGCGTCAATATAAGAAAATCCTTTCGAATGTTAAGGAGACGGTCTCCATAGATAGCCGATGGGCATGACCCATGAATTTCCTGGGCAATATTGACTCGGGTAAAGCATGGCTAAAAATACGGAGAGCCCATCGTTGAAACCCGTTGATATGACCTATGAAGCGGCTTCAATCGGGGCGAATGCAGGAGCCACACCGTTGATGGGCGATAACGGATGGACGGCGTTTCGATCTATGAGGCGCAGCGGATGTTTGACCTGCAGAAGACCGTTTATCGCCTGTCTTTGCAGGTGTCTTTATTATACGGGGGCTATCGCCACGAAGATAAAATGTGCCCTTTCTTCTCTGTAAAGGCATTGTATTTCTCGTAGTCTGTTGTTTTCGTTCCTATGAGTAAACGGCGGTTCAGACAGAGGAAACTTTTCCGCGCAGGTCCGGCCAATGATGCGCTTAAAATATCGGAATATAAAGATTTATTGAATTCCCACCGGTTTTCGTTGAATTCACCGTGAGTTTCATCGAATTTTTTCGCGTTTTCGTTGAATTCGGGACGGCTTTCATTGAATCCCTCCGGCTGGTCAGCGGCAGCCGTCATTTTCTGCAGATGTGAGGCAAAAGCAACAGCGTAATTATGGAAAATTTCACAGTTGGGGTGTTTTGTCCTTCACAATTCGACACGGTTCAACAGCCTATACTCAAGGTAAAGGAACGTTCCTGAAATGCGAAAAACAGCGTTGTATAACATCAAGACGCGCAAGCAATACTCAAAAGGTAAGGAACGTGCCTTAAATCCAGCGGCAAGGAGGGTTTATGATGCTACATCCTCTGCACATCACATCCGAAATTGGTGAGCTTCGCACCGTTCTCATGCATCGGCCCGGTAAAGAAGTGGAGAACTTGACCCCGGAGTATCTGGAACGGCTTCTCTTCGATGATATTCCCTATTTGCCGGCGGTTCAAAAGGAACATGATTATTTCGCCCAGACGCTCCGCAACCGCGGCATCGAAGTGGTGTATCTGGAAACCCTCATGGCAGAGGCTTTGCGTGACAACGAGATTCGTGAACGGTTTGTCGAAAACATCCTGAATGAAAGCAAGGCCGACGTCACCAGTTCGTTTTACCACTTAAAAGAATATTTGTTGTCCCTGCCCAACGACCAGCTGGTCGAGAAGGTCATGGCGGGCATCCGGAAAAGCGAAATCAAGGAAGAAAAGAAAACCCACCTCTACGAAATGATGGAGGACCACTATCCGTTCTATCTCGACCCGATGCCCAACTTGTATTTCACCCGCGATCCGGCCGCCGTGATCGGAAACGGAATTTCGATCAACCGCATGCACTTCGGGGCGCGCAGGCGCGAGTCGCTGTTCATGGAGTACATTATCAAATATCATCCGCGTTTCGCCAAGCACGACATTCCTGTCTGGTTTAATCGCGATTTCCGCTTCCCGATGGAAGGCGGCGACCAATTGGTGCTCAGCAAACACGTCTTGGCCGTGGGGGTCAGCCAACGATCGACCGCTCAAGCCATCGAGCAGCTTGCCTTAAATTTGTTTGCCGGTCAAAACGACATTCAAAAAGTGGTGGCGGTGGAAATCCCCAAATCCCGTGCCTTCATGCATCTTGATACTGTTTTCACGATGGTGGACCGCAACAAATTCACTGTCCACCCGGCGATTTTGGGTCCGCGCGGCGAAATGCGCATCTATATCCTGGAACCGGGTAAGGAAAAAGGAACCGTCAAGATCTCCGAACGGGACAACCTGATCGATACCCTGAAAGAAGTGCTCGGTTTGGAGGACGTCGTCCTGATTCCTTGCGGCGGCAACGATTCCATCGCGGCGGCGCGCGAGCAATGGAACGACGGTTCGAACACCTTGGCGATCGCCCCCGGTGTGGTGGTGACTTACGACCGCAACTATGTCTCCAACCAATTGCTTCGCGAGCATGGCGTCGAAGTGATTGAAGTATCCAGTTCCGAATTGTCCCGCGGCCGCGGGGGTCCGCGCTGCATGACCATGCCGTTGATTCGCGACGACCTCTGAGGATCGATTGAACAGAGTAAATAAATCGAGGAGTGATGGAAATGGCGATCAACCTGAAAGGAAGGCATTTTCTGAAGCTCGAAGATTTCACCCCGCAAGAACTGTGGTATTTGCTGAACCTCTCCAAACAATTGAAAGCGCAAAAATATGCCGGGGTGTTGCCGAAACTTCTTGACGGCAAGAACATCGCGTTGCTGTTTGAAAAACCGTCCACGCGTACGCGCTGTGCCTTTGTCGTCGCCAGCGTCGATTTGGGCGCCCACCCCGAGTACCTTGGAAAAGACGACATCCAGCTCGGCAAAAAAGAATCGATTGCCGACACGGCCAAGGTGTTGGGCCGGATGTTTGACGGCATCGAATTTCGCGGATTTAAGCACGAAACGGTCGAGGAACTGGCGAAACATGCCGGCGTTCCCGTCTGGAACGGTTTAACCGACAAATATCATCCGACCCAAATTCTCGCCGACTTCCTCACCATTTTGGAACATTTTGGCCGCCTTCGCGGCATCAAAATGGCTTATGTCGGAGACGGCCGGAACAACATGGGCAACACGCTGATGATCGGAAGCGCCAAAATGGGCATGGACTTCCGGATCGTCGGCCCGAAACAGCTCTGGCCGGAAGAGGAATTGGTGAAAAGCGCCAAGCAGATTGCCGAAGAAACCGGCGCTGTCATCACCTTGACGGAAGACATTGAAGAAGGCGTCAAAGACGCGGACGTGATCTATACCGACGTCTGGGTGTCCATGGGCGAAGAAGCGCTTTTTGCCGAACGCATCCGCCTTCTGAAACCATACCAAGTCAACATGGAAATGATTCGCAAGACGGGCAATCCGGACGTCATTTTCCTGCACTGCTTGCCGTCGTTCCATGATTTAGAAACCGAAATCGGCCGCAAGATTTACGAAGAATACGGATTAAAAGAAATGGAAGTGACGGACGAAGTCTTCCAAAGCAAACATTCGTTGGTATTCGATCAAGCGGAAAACAGGCTGCACACCATTAAAGCCGTCATGGCGGCCACCATCTAACGGCTTTGCCGGCGGGGGTTCTCCCGCAACGGGGAACGCCCGCCTCCCCTGGCCAATGGTTTGTCAAAACCAGAAGGAGTGGGATTTTTATGAAAAACGATAATAAACTGGGGCTGTTTTCGCTGATTGCCCTTGTCGTGGGGTCCATGATCGGCGGAGGGGCCTTTAACCTGCCGAGCGACATGGCGGCCGGCGCCAACAGCGGCGCCGTCATCATCGGTTGGATCATCACCGGCATCGGGATGATTGCTTTGGCCCTGGCCTATCAAAACTTGACGTTGCGAAAACCTGAACTGGAAGGCGGCATTTACAGCTATGCCAGAGCCGGTTTTGGAGAATATCTCGGGTTTAACTCGGCTTGGGGTTACTGGCTCTCCGCCTGGCTGGGGAACGTCGCCTATGCGACCCTGTTGTTCAGTGCGCTTGGTTATTTCTTCCCAGTTTTTGGACAAGGCAATAACTTGGCCTCTGTCATCGGTGCTTCCATCCTTCTGTGGATCGTTCATACCCTGATTTTAAGAGGGGTCAAGGAAGCGGCTTTAGTGAACACCATCACGACGATCGCCAAATTGGTTCCCCTCTTCCTATTCATCATTGTAATGATATTCGCATTCAATACCCATGTGTTTCTGACGGACTTTTGGGGAAAAGGCGGATTTAGCTGGGGTCAAGTCGTCGGTCAAGTCAAAAGCACCATGCTCGTCACCCTGTGGGTTTTCATCGGGGTGGAAGGCGCGGTCGTTTTGTCCGGGCGGGCAAAAGAATACCGAGATGTCGGCAGAGCGACCGTGTTGGGGCTGTTGAGCGTCTTGATCATCTACATCTTGGTCTCTGTATTAGCGCTCGGCGCCATAAGCCAACCGCATTTGGCGAAGCTGAATACCCCCTCGATGGCTTACGTGTTGGAATCGATCGTCGGAAAATGGGGCGCGTCCGTGATCAACCTGGGTCTAGTGATCTCGCTTCTCGGCGCCTGGTTGGGCTGGACGATGCTCTCTGCGGAAGTCCCCTATGTGGCCGCCAAAGACGGCGTGTTGCCGAAATGGCTGACCAAGGAGAACCAAAATCATAGTCCGAGCGCTTCGCTGTGGTTGACCAACGGCTTAGTTCAAGCCTGCCTTTTGTTGGTGCTCTTTTCCGAATCGACCTATGAATTTCTGTACTCCATGGCCAGCGTAGCCATTCTGTTGCCCTATCTGCTCTCCGCCTTGTACCAACTGAAGTTGGCCTACACCGGCGAAAGCTACGGTTCCGATGAACGCCGCGGCAAGGATCTGTTGGTCGGCATCGTGGCGACCTTATACGCGATCTGGTTGATTTACGGCGCGGGGTTATCGTATTTGCTTGTGGTGTCCATTCTGTATGCGGCGGGCATCGTGTTCTACATGCAAGCGCGCAAGGAGCAAGAGGCGAAGGCGTTCAAAGGCTATGAACTGGTGCTTGCGATTGTCATTCTAGCCATGGCCATCGTCTCCATCATTCTTTTGACGAACGGGACCATTTCAATTTAACGGCGTGACGGGAGGAAAACGGAATGAAAAAAGTCGTTATTGCACTTGGAGGAAACGCCATACAGAAAGCCAATCAACCGGCGACGGCCGAAGCCCAACAAATGGTCTGTCGGCAAACGGCGGAACAGTTGCTTGAGTTTTTCAAAGCGGGATATGAAGTCGTGGTCACCCATGGCAATGGCCCGCAAGTCGGCAATATCTTTTTACAACAAGAGAAAGCCGCCTCGGAAAAAACGCCGGCGATGCCGCTCGACACATGCGGCGCCATGAGCCAAGGGATGATCGGATATTGGCTGCAACAGGCGATTGACAAAGCATTGCTCGACGCCGGCATTTCGAAGCGGGCGGCGAAAATCATTACGCAAACGGTGGTAGACCCCAAAGNCCCCGCGTTTGAAAATCCGACCAAGCCGATCGGGCCTTTTTATACGGAAGAGGAAGCGCGGGAAATCATGAAAGAAAAAGGATATATTTTTAAAGAGGATTCCGGTCGCGGCTGGAGAAGAGTCGTTCCTTCGCCACGCCCCGTCGATATTATCGAAAAAGACATCATCGACGACATGGTGAATGCCGGTCATATCGTGATTTGCGCGGGCGGTGGCGGCATTCCGGTCATTCGTCGGGAAGACGGATCGTTTGAAGGGATTGAAGCCGTCATCGACAAGGATTTGGGAGCCTCCAAATTGGCCGCGGAAATCGATGCGGATATCCTGCTCATCCTGACGGCGGTCGAAAAGGTATCCATCAATTTCAGAAAACCGAATCAATCGGATCTGGATGAGGTCACGACCGATCAACTGAAGCAGTACATCCAAGAAGGCCACTTCGCACCGGGAAGCATGCTGCCGAAAGTGGAAGCCGCCATCGAGTTTGCCGAATCGAAACCCGGCCGGATCTCCATCATCACGTCTCTTGAAAAAGGTTTTGAAGCCGTGCAAGGAAAAGCGGGCACGCGAATCTCTGCCCGCAGTTAAGAGAAAAACAATCCTTCATAGGATAAAAAACGCGGGATCGGTGACGGTGATGATCTTTGATTCCATCACCAGTTTGCCGGAAGCTTTGTATTCCTGGAGGGTATGACTGACGGTTTCCCGGCTGGTTCCGGCCATTTCAGCCAGGTCGGTCGTGGTCAGCGGACAAGGGATGCGGATGGTGCCGGCCCCCGTTTTCTCGCCGAGGTCCTGGATGAGAAGGCTGATCAAGTGCCGCACCCGATCCGTGGCGTGCATTTTGATCAGATTTTGGAGCCGTATTTCATGTTCATGCATCTTGTCGCCCATGATGCGGATCAAATTGATCAAGGCATCGTTGTCGCTGCGGATCAGCTGTTCAAATTTGACCGTCGGGACGTAGAGCAGTTCGACGTCGGTGACGGCTTCTCCGGAAAAACGGTAATCCTTGTCGTTGAACAGACCGATGTAAGGGAACATGCAGTACGGTTTAAGATACAAGAAAAGATGGTTGGAATAGTCTTCGTTCATGCTGACCAGCTTGATATAACCGTTCAGCAAGAAATAGATCCGATCCCGCGGATCCCCCTCCATAAAAAGGATTTGGCCCTTGCGATACTTCCGGAAAAAAGCGTATTTCATGATCTCTTGCAGGCGCGCTTCAGAGAGCCCGCGGAAAACCGGGAACCGATAAAGGCCATGTTCCTCCAATATAGGTGTCGCCGTGCGCATCGCCTATCCCCCCTCGAATGGTTCTACTTTATTTATGAATGAAATCATAGCGCTTTCATATGACATCGATCACATGAGTCTGCCCCGCCCCCGGCTCGATCGTTGAAAAACTTTCATCGATTTGCCGGCTTTATGATATTTTTTTGACAACCGGCATCGGGATGGCCGCTCGACGGATTCGGTTTTGTTGGAGGCCAACGGACCCCCTACATCCTCAATTCAAATGCGATAAAACCTTTACTGAAATAAGGATCTCTGGTTTCGAGGCGGCGGTAGATCAAGAGAAATGGGTTGGGAAGGCGTTCGCGGCGATTCCCCAAGAGCCGCGATTGATGCAGCGAAATAATAAAACCGCTTGAAAGGAATCCCCTTTTTCTTTCAACCAAAAGGAGTTTTGGGGGCAATTGCTGCGGATGTGCCGGGACATGGGATATCGTCCATAGAAAAGCATTCATCCAGATTTCTGCCATCATAAATCAAGCCCTTTGAAGCGCTCCATGATGCTCCAAAGGGCTTGAACCCGCTTTTTTCCAAAATATTTGATGCGTTCGTGGAAATGGGCCGTGAATGATTCAGCCAAAAATGGTTTGGTAGAGCAAAAATAAATTTAAGGCGATGATTAGAACGGCGATCAACCAAGCGATAATGGTCGTTATTTTCCGGTTAACGAGCGATTTCATGATTTTTTTATTGCTTGTGAAAACGATTAATGGAACTAAGGCGAAAGCAATGCCGAATGATAAGATGACCTGGCTCATCACCAATGCTTTCGTCGGGTTAATCCCCAACAAAATGATGGTTAACGGAGGAATCATCGTAATGCATCGCCGCAGGTAGATCGGGATTCTCCTCCGAATGAACCCCTGCATGATGATATCCCCCGACATCGTACCGACCGTTGAACTCGATAAACCGGCCGACAGCAAACCGACCCCAAATAAGATGGCGGCAAAAGAACCGAGCAAATGGTCAAATTGATAAAAAGCGACGTCAAGATCCTCGACTTTAATGCCGGCTTTGTTAAACAAAGCCGCCGCCACAATCAGCATGCTCGCGTTGATTCCGCCGGCGATCACCATCGCAATGACGACATCAACGACTTCAAAATGAAATATCTTTTTCCGTTCCGTTTCCGTTTTTCCGATGATCCGCTTCTGCGTGAGGCCCGAATGCAGGTAAATCGCATGGGGCATCACGGTCGCCCCAAGCATCCCGGCCGATAACAGCACGCTGTCAATGCCGTCGAATTTAGGCGTCAACAGCCCGGACAACATCGGTCCCGCGTCAGGCTGCGCAAAAAACACCTGAACGCCGAAGGCAATGACGACCACAAAAATCATTCCGGTAATGATCGCTTCTAAAGGCCGGATCCCGCGCCTTTGTATTTCCAAAATCACAAATGAACCTGCCGCTGCGATCAAAGCCGCCGTCACCATGGGGATTTTAAAGATTAAATACAATCCTAGAGACGCGCCGATAAATTCGGCCAGATCGGTCGCCATCACGACCAGTTCGGCTTGAATCCATAAAAAGAAGGAGGCGGCTTTCGAAAAATGGTCCCGGCAAACCTCAGGCAGGTTTTTCCCTGTGGCAATGCCTAGCTTCGCGGACATCGTTTGAATGAGAACCGCCATTAAATTTGAAGCCAAAATCACCCATAACAGGGTATAGCCGTACTGGGATCCCGCGGAGATATTTGTGGCGTAGTTTCCGGGATCAATGTAGGCCACCGCCGCAATAAAGGCAGGCCCCAGAAATGGCAGGATCTTTTTGAAGCCCCGCGTCTCCCCTTTTAATGAAGCCGCCGCGATTTTTTGCAGGGAACGGTTTCGGTTCCCCGCCGGTTGAGCCGCCTGTTCGATATTCATAAGGCTATCCTCCGTTTGCCATGATATTTTCAAGCTCTTTTTGCCGATGGACATAATTTTTCCCTAATGCAACTTTATTGCTCTGAACTAATTATATGTATCCGCAAATAAATATGTCAATAAATTTTTTCATGGGCAAAAAAGTAGTGGCTATCGTTAATCGTTCATTGGCAAAAGACTGAAAAATGGATGCGACGGAACATCACGCTCTTGAAAGCCATTTCAGCGCATGACGGCTCGGTCTTTTTCAAGCGCGCCTTCGATCAAGCGTTGCGGGAAAAACGAAAGTGTAAGCCTTGGTCATCCTAAGGCGGCGCCAAATTGTTGTTGTCGTTCCGGCCGGGCGGCCATCTCTTAACGGCAAATAAAAAAGATGCCTCCTCGAATCAGAGACATCGGTTCTTACGGTGAGACATTCAATGCACAGGGCCGTTCATCCGAAAAGCCTTTTGTTCTTTCGGATGTCCACCCAATGATCCGTTTTTTCCAGTTCGCCGGCGAGCTGAAGGAGCAAATCCTCGCGCCCTTTGGCGGCCATAAATTGGACGCCGACGGGAAGCCCGCTTTCCGTGAGATGGAGCGGCACCGACATCGCCGGCTGGCCGGTGAGATTGGCGAGCTGTGTGAACGGCGTTCGCATCAGGTTTTTTTCGACGAGTCGATCAACGATGCCCAAACGCTGGAGCCATCTCGCTAAATGCAGCACCCTCGCCACATGCAAGCTGAATTGTTCCGCACGGCTCAAACCGAGTTCGCCGATTTTGGCTTGCTTATAGGCCGTCGTCGGCGTGAGATAAAAATCATAGGTTTCATGAAACGTTTCCATTTGATGGGCCGCTTTGTCCCATTCGCGCAGTCCGAGCACGAAGTCTTTCGCGGACACGGCTTTTCCGAGCTGTCCCAAAAACCATGTCGTCGGCTCGACATCGTCGTGTCGCGCTTTGCGGCCGAGCGCTTCTTCCAGTTCATCGAGGGTGGCGCTGACTTCGCCGAAGTAGAGAGACATGTAGGCGGCCGCGATCTTTCGCCCGTCGACCGGGGCTTCTTTTTCCTCGACCGCGTGGCCCATGGATTCCAGGAGCTTTGCGGTTTTTAAGACGGCTTCGCGGCACTCCGGCTCGACCTCCGTTCCGAGAGGAGATTGAAGGGAAAAAGCAATGCGGAACCTTTTTTTGGGCGGCGTTTGCGACAGTTCGAGATAGCTGCCTTCGTAGGCCGGGGCATGGTAGGCCGCCGTTTTTTCATACGTTTTCAGGACATCCAGCATTGCCGCGCTATCGCGGACGCTCCGGGTCAGCACGTGCTCGACGGCGGCGCCTTGCCACTGCCTGCCCACCTTCGGTCCGACCAGCGTCCGCCCGCGCGTCGGTTTCAAGCCGAAGAGTCCGCAATACGCGGCCGGAATACGGATGGAACCGCCTCCGTCATTTGCTCCGGCAATCGGAACCATGCCGGAAGCGACAGCTGCCGCCGAGCCGCCGCTCGATCCGCCCGGCGTATAATCGGGATTCCATGGGTTGCGCGTCGGCCCGTAGTGGGCGGGTTCGGTCACGGCAACGAGCCCGAATTCGGGGGTGTTGGTGATGCCGAGAAAGACGGCGCCCGCTTCTCTGAGCTTTTTGACATAATGGGAGTCTTCTTTCGCTCGGTAGCCGGACAGTGCCTTCGATCCGAAGGTCGTCGGCTCCCCTTTGATTTCTTGCGTAATGTTCTTTAATAACATCGGTACGCCAGCAAACGGCCCGTCGGGAAGCGTTTCGGCTTGTGCCCGGGCTTGGTCGTACATTTTATGGATCACGGCATTGAATTGCGGATTGAGGGCTTCGATCCGCTCGATGGCCGCTTCGACGAGTTCGATCGGCCGGACTTCCTTCTTTTTGACCAGTTCGGCCAGCCCCAATCCATCATAATCGGCATAATTGAAACCGCGCATCTGCGTCCCCCCAAAGGCGTGTTTTTAGGAATAATTCGCCATGAGCGGCGCGGCATCCTTGTTTTTTAGAAGAAATGGCGGAGCTTGAACGGCTATATTTTTTGAAAATTTTTGAATCCGACTGACCAATAGCCGCGTACAATTCATTGGAAATCAACAAAGTTTTGCTGGCCAAAGAGGGAGAAGACGTGATGGATATGATGGTCCTTTTAATATGTATCTTGGTGTCCGTTCTTTCTTTCATTAATCAAGCGGCATCGAAAATCTTGGCAAACCTTTTGCTTCTTTTTATATTTATGTCCACCAAAAGAGGTCCGGTCATAAAGTCTATGCCGGCATGGCGCTCGTTGTATTTAATTTGTGGACGATGATGTTTATCTACTATTTGGCGGCCCTCTTTTTAAAAGCTGCATTGCCGGTCGGCCTGGCTTCTTTCGTTTTTACCAGTTCGGCGTAAGCTAAACCGTGCTTCCGCCGTCTTTAAATAAGTTTTATAGGCATTTTCCATGAGAGGCGCCGGTTTCCTCGTTATTACGCGCGAACCGGCGATCAAGGCGGCGGCAACCAACAAGGAGAATTCCGGCCCTGCCCTCGCCATCCGTCCGGCCGATTCCGGAAAAAGCCAGAGAAATTCATTTATTTGTCCTTTTTTATCCGAAATATTCTATAATAAACTATCTAAGACATTCGAAAAAGCTCAAAGTCCTCAAGCGATCTTTAACGATCAAAACGAATGGAGAAAAGGGATGAAGCATGGAATGGATTCCGTTTTTCCTCATTTGTCTCGGGATCATCTCGGGCATGCTTCTCTTTCGGAAAAAGACGATCCCGGACACCGGTGCGCCTTTTGAAAAGCCAGGCAAAATATCGGTCATCATTCCCGCGAGAAATGAAGAGAAGAATCTTCCCGCTTTATTGGAATCTTTAAGTAAGCAGACGCTCATGCCCGATGAAATCATCGTCGTCGACGATCATTCCGTGGATCGCACGGCAGAAGTGGCCGCGCGCTATTCCGCGAAGGTGTTTTCGCTAGCCGAGCTTCCCGAAGGCTGGACCGGGAAAACGTGGGCCGTGTGGAACGGTTATTTGCGGTCGTCCGGAGACATCTTGGTTTTTCTCGATGCCGACGTTCGTTTAAAACCGGAGGCTTTGCGGCGGTTGATCGGGGAGCGGAACAGGCGGGGAGGCGTCATCTCGGTCGTCCCTTGCCATGTGACGGAAAAGTTTTACGAACGGTTGGCCATGATCCCGAATATTTTGGGCGTATTTGCCTTCACTTCGCCCTTTGAAGAGAAGAATGTAAATAAAGGGCTGTACGGGTCTTGCATTGTCGCAACGAGAGCGGATTATGAAAAAATCGGCGGACATGAAAGCATCAAGTCGGAAATGTTGGACGACCTCAATTTGGGAGCGCGTTTCCAAAAGGCGGGCATTGCCGTGACAAACTATATCGGCAAAGGCCTCGTCGCCTTTCGGATGTATCCGAATGGATGGAAAAGCGAGTTGGAGGGTTTTGCCAAAGGCGCGGTTTTAAGCCCGTCGCAGTTGAGTCCCGGGACATTGGCGTTGATTGTTTTATGGTTCATCGGCATGATCTTGTCCCAATCATGGTTTTTGACGATCCACACATCGTTTTTTTACCCTTTGTTCACCGGCTTTTTGTTGTATGTCGTTCATATACTTTATTTAAATCAATTTGTCGGCCGGTTCGGCATCGTCAACCCGTTGTTGCCCTTTTTATCCGTGCTGTTTTTCTTGGTGATCCTCCTTTATTCCTTGTACCAAGTCGTTTTTCGCCGTTCGGTCGTCTGGAAAGGAAGGCAAGTCCCTGTGGGGAGGAGAATGCGCAAATGACGCTCCTGTTGACCATTCTCTGTTTTTTGAGCGGGTCATTGATGTTTTCATATTGGCTCGGCCTTTTGAAGAACAAAAATATCCGAACGGTCGGCGACGGAAATCCCGGAGCGGCCAACCTTTGGAAAGCCGCGGGCTATAAGTATGGATTGGCGGGGATCGCCCTCGATTTTTTGAAAGGTTATCTTCCCGTTCTCATCATTTTAAAGTACGATTGGGCGAAAAATGGCCAGATGATTCCGATTGCCCTGGCGCCTATTGCCGGCCATGCCTTTTCCCCGTTTTTAAAATTTAGAGGCGGGAAAAGCTTGGCGGTCAGTTTCGGCGTCTGGAGCGCCTTGACGGCATTCCGGGCAGCCGTCGCCTATGCGTTCGTTTTAGCGGTCTTCTTTGTGGTCACGCATTTGCTGAAAAGAGGCAAACCGGTATCGAGCGACGAAGACGGCTTCCAAACGACGTTGGGCATGCTGCTTTTGTCCTTTTATCTGTATTATCGGCAATATCCGGCCCCCATTCTCTGGATCTGGTTCGGAAACTTCGCGCTTTTGTTTTATAAAAACAGGGCTGGCATTGTCAGAGTATTGAAACATCTGTCAAATAAGGAAGAAAAACAATTTCCGGTTTAAGACCGCGAGATGAACAGGTTTAAGAGGCGGACGGAATGCGTGAACGGAGCTCACTTACGTGTCTGGATTTGCAGGATTTTGTTGTGCAAACTCTGTTCCGTTTCCCCATTGACTTGGTGGAAGGAAATTCGACCTCGCCGGATTGGGCGAGGGAGCACCGACCTCTTCGGAGGGCGGAGAGAGGAACGACCAGCATTATGCGGCCTCGGACTTTTTTATTCAATCCGCGCAGGAAGCCGGCGCCCGTCTGGCCGATCAATGGATTTAGTCCAGCCTTTCCGCACAGGTTTTTGGCTGTCACAAGGCTGAAATCTCCGTTTGGTATATTTCTCGATAAAAGCCAAGGCATGTGAGCCGGATTTTCGAGTTAAAAGCGATGCCTGTTTTTTGTCGTCGATCGTCGGTAGTGCACAAACCCCCGGGGATCGACGGCAAGAACAAATTGTTGAGAAACCTTATCCCCCCGCACTTTTCGACAGGGAGAGATCATTTTTTCTTTTTCAGGAGGAATTTTTATCATGATGTAGAATACTTAAATATCAACCCAATTTGGGGTTTAGATCTTACCTATGAGGAATTGAAACTTCGAGCAATCAAGGTTCGCGACGAAAAGACGGGTAGGTTTAGATCTTACCTATGAGGAATTGAAACTCACGGAAATCGACAGAGTTAAGAGCTGCTCCATAACGTTTAGATCTTACCTATGAGGAATTGAAACTCCAGTTAAGGCGGTCAAAGTTGGTGGTGCTAAATAGTTTAGATCTTACCTATGAGGAATTGAAACCCGTTAATCCATCCTTTCGCTTAATGTTGGCGCGCTTAGTTTAGATCTTACCTATGAGGAATTGAAACCTACTAAATCTATACTGTTGTCCGGTATCATCCGCGTTTAGATCTTACCTATGAGGAATTGAAACTTTTTTAGCGAATCTCGCAAAGTTGAAACTTTTATAGTTTAGATCTTACCTATGAGGAATTGAAACACGGTGGTCTTGAAGGAGCATTGAACTTGGCTGTTGCGTTTAGATCTTACCTATGAGGAATTGAAACTTGTACATTTCCTTGCGCCAATCAATCGAGACGTATAGTTTAGATCTTACCTATGAGGAATTGAAACCTGTAATGTGGTCGTGGCCGCGCGCTTGCAAGAAGTCGGTTTAGATCTTACCTATGAGGAATTGAAACTTGTATATGTTGTCAACAATCACGCCTATTTCGCCTCGTTTAGATCTTACCTATGAGGAATTGAAACTCCGTGCGATTTGTGGCAATACACGAGCGTTGGCCGGGTTTAGATCTTACCTATGAGGAATTGAAACTATATTTACGGCCACTATAATTCTGTGGAAGGTACAAGTTTAGATCTTACCTATGAGGAATTGAAACTGGCCTTTCATCGCAGACCCACATCGAGCGCAGCAAGTTTAGATCTTACCTATGAGGAATTGAAACAATGTATGAAATTGACGGCATCGGAAACATGTGATAGTTTAGATCTTACCTATGAGGAATTGAAACTCGGTGTGTGCGGATGTATGGGTTTATAGCAGATCCGTTTAGATCTTACCTATGAGGAATTGAAACTGACCCGTCTTGCCGTTTTTGAAAGGGACCAAATAGGTTTAGATCTTACCTATGAGGAATTGAAACACTAATCTTATTGCGGGGCTGACACAAGCCCTACCGGTTTAGATCTTACCTATGAGGAATTGAAACCTGTCACCGATATGAATTTCGGCGCGGTTATCCACAGTTTAGATCTTACCTATGAGGAATTGAAACTGCTTATGATCGGGCCATAAAAAAAGGAGCCGATTGTTTAGATCTTACCTATGAGGAATTGAAACGCTTGTGACGCCGCCGGCGATCATCAAGACGAAAACCGGTTTAGATCTTACCTATGAGGAATTGAAACCGGCGCCGACGATCATATCGGCTAATTTGTCCACCGAGTTTAGATCTTACCTATGAGGAATTGAAACCTCTAGCCAACACCTGCTTAAAAATGGCCAAAAAACGTTTAGATCTTACCTATGAGGAATTGAAACTATTTGCGGTCCGACGCCCGGAATTCATCGATGTTGAGTTTAGATCTTACCTATGAGGAATTGAAACATTGTGGCACTGCCAGCGATCGTTCTCGCAATCTCGTTTAGATCTTACCTATGAGGAATTGAAACTGTTTCGTCGCGGGAAGCCGGGACGTGCTCCCAGGGGTTTAGATCTTACCTATGAGGAATTGAAACTCCAAGTGGGGCATCTTGTCCATAGAAATGCAGAGGTCGTTTAGATCTTACCTATGAGGAATTGAAACTACAACAACGGCGATGAATATTTAGAAGGCTACATTGTTTAGATCTTACCTATGAGGAATTGAAACCTCAGGATGGAATATCGTTCGGCCGGTTGGATCACCGTTTAGATCTTACCTATGAGGAATTGATGCTTGTCGTGACGTTCCATATGATGAGTGATGGCCGTACGTAACCCGTAGTCCCCTTACCGGAGGCTTGGTCATCAGGTCCCCGAGACGGATAATTCTCTTACGGACGGGAGTGAGAATTGAAAAGCAAATAAATGATTGTCTTCTTCTTAGAAAATGAAGTATGAGAAGTCTGCAAATACAATGGCCTATTCCAAAAGGGAAAGGTTTTCTGTACAAAACAGCAGACGGAAATCAATCCGCCCGGTTAAACAGCCTGAGTCCCGTTGTTCAAAGGGACTCAGACTGTTTCGTTCTTCCGGAGACCCTATCTTTTATGGCTTCAAACTTTTCTCAGTGAGATAAAAGTTTGAATGAATGGAACGATTTTTGTAGAAAAATTTCGAATCCAATGGCCGGAAAATCATGTATACTTATTTTTGGGATAAAAAATATTATTTACAAATTTACGGCATCTGAGGCGTTAATCGATTAAATGTTTGAGAGGTGAGCGACGATGCAAAAAAACGAAGGTCGATACTGGGGTTTTTAATTCTTGGGATCATTTGCGTCATAACAGGCTTTAATGTAATGAACGGCCTCATCCACGAACAGATGAATGACTTTTTTATGATCAACTTGTTTCTTTTCGTCGTGGGTGTGACCGACATCCTCTTTATGTCTGTCAATGTCGGGAATAAAAGGGATGAAAAAGTTAAAATCGCCAAATTAAAATCGGCGAGCTGGGCAGGATTGACCAATCTGGTCATTTTGTTCATATTTGCGGTTCTCGCTCAATTTCATGTCGTTGACGGCAACCTGTCCATCCGATTCGCTCTGATCCTTTCGTTCATCCCATACGCCGTCTATCAGTTGGTTCTTTTAAAAAGAATTTAAAGGGCTCCGCATCTATTTGTGCAAAAAATGGGGCGGGATAAGTGAAGAAACGCGCAAATCGCAGAAACACTTGACCGCTTTCGGGTATTATGCGATCAAATGTTGCTCGTGCTCATGAACCACGCGGCCTCTTAAAAACACATCCATTTTTGTCGGAAAGGAGACGAGTAACCGTTAACCGTTACTCGATGTGAGCGATGAACGGATTTCCCACATTCTATATTAAAGCCATGATAAAAAACCCTATCTTTTTTATTTATATTTCATTTGTTTTATTTTTTGTATATTTTATAAAAGGTTCTTTGCATATTACCATTTTTGAGTTCGTTAGGCTCTTTTTTCATGGTTACATTTGTTCCAATTTGTTTCTTTTGATTTCTACGGCGTGGGTAATTTCCAAGCGGTATGAATCGCTCGTTTTCTTGGAACGCGACGTGTTGAAAAAACAATGGAAGTTGCTTTTTTCTGCTTTCATTATCAGTTCTGTCGTCGCCCTGTTGCCGATGGCGGCCATGCTCGCTTTTAAAAACCCTCTGACGGATGGGTCTTTTCTATGGAAAGGCCTGGTCCATTTCTTCATATTGTGGACCCTCTCAAACATGCTGGCGGCCACGATCGGGACGACCATTGGAATTTTAGTGCAACACAGGGCATCCATCTTACTTTCTTTACTTTTATATGGTTACTTTTTGTGGAAATCGATTAATACGACCATTACCTATCAGCAGAAACTCCTAAATATTTTCGACGATTATATGCAAGTCGAGACCAATACAATGTCCGGCACGATCTTTAACCTGAATTATTTTTTGGACAAATTGTTCTTGATTTTATTGATGCTATTCTTGTTATTGATCACTTATAGCGTTTATCGTAAGAAAAAAACGGCATATATCCTGTTGGCGGTTCTGGCCTTGCTGGCCATGAAGGGGGTCGTCATTTACGGCGAAAAACACGTGCAAAAAATCCGGGCGTATCCGACTGCTGAGTTCGCACATGTTCCTTATGCCGTTCAAACCTATAAAATGGACCTGGCTTTGACGAATAGACTGAAAAATACGGCGGAATTAGAAATGTCTTTTTCCTCCGCCGGCGACGCCATCAACTTGCTGCTGGACGACTGTTTCACGATCGATTCGGTGAAAGTCAACGATTCTCCCGTAAAGTATAGCCATAAAAATAATCTTCTAAAAATCGACGTCCCGTACCGGCCAAACGAAACGAAAAAGATCGTCGTTTCCTATGAGGGCGATGTCCAGCTCGAAGACGACTTGGGCGTGCTGACTTATTATGTGACGAACGATGCCGTCAATCTCCCCGGATGGCTCTTTGCGTGGTATCCCGCCATGCCCGAACCAAAACCTTCCTATTACGATGTTCGCTTGGACGCTTCGGCAAAGATTTATTCCAATTTGGGAATATTCACTGGCGAAACCGAACGGAAAGGGGAAACGTCGAGTTTAAGCCTGTTTGCCGGACAATATCAAACGCTAACGGATAATGGGGTGACTTACATTCTTCCAATCGATGCCCATTTGGATGTATTCCAATCCAGTCTTAAGGGGCTCATAAACCAAGCGGCCAAAGCACGACACCGGACATTGTCAGCCTCCGATCTTCAATCCTTGCAAAACAGGGCCTACAAAACGGTGATCGTCGGAAGTTGGCCCAATGGTTTAGACGACGAAGGCCTTCGATTGGTTGGAGATACGCTTATTGTCAACGATTCTAATTATTAAAGGGGCTTGATGCGCATGGGGAACCACTTATCGATCGAAAACGTGTCCTTTTCATATGGGAAAAATGTGGTGCTGGACAATATTTCGTTTGCCTGTCGAGACGGGATCACCGCCCTATTGGGAAATAATGGAGCCGGTAAAACGACATTAATGAATCTATTAACGGGATTAAAAAAACCTTCGCGCGGAAGGATCATGTTGAACGGCATCGATTTATTAAAGACAAAACCTTACCCCATCGATCAGGTCGGCTATTTACCGCAAACCTTCGATATGTACGGCAACGTTACCGGATATGATCTTCTGTCCTATGTGTTTGATTTAAAAAAGATAAAAACGAATAAAAAAGAAACAATCGATGAAATCGTCGAACGGTTCCACTTGGGACCCGTCATCCACCAAAGAATCGGGAAGTATTCGGGCGGCTATAAAAGAAGATTGGGCATCGCCCAGGCGGTCATCGGAAAACCGACGTTGCTGATCATCGATGAACCGACGGCGGGCTTGGACCCGGAGGAGAGGGCGCAATTCAGGAGCTATCTGTCCGAAATCAGCAACGACGCCATTACTCTGATTTCCACGCACATCATTGAAGATGTCGAGTTGTACAGCCAACAGATCATCATTTTAAAAGATCATTCCATTGCCTTTGACGGCTCGGTCGCAGAAATGATCTCCGAAAGCATCCCGTATATACGAACGCTTGAAACGGATTTCTCGACGTTGATGGCCTTGCGGAAAAAGGTGACCGTCATTGAAGAAAAACGGCTGAGCACCGATCGTTACAAAATCCGGTTTATCAAGAATGAACAGGACGTCGCCGACAGTTATCAAGAAAAGGAGATTTCATTGGAAAATGCGTACATCTATTTTCAAAACCGATAACGTCTTTTTCAATCATTACTTTAAAATCTATGATATTCGCGGGTTCAAATTGATATTGACCTTAGCTCTCCTTTTGCTCCTGTTCGTTTATTCCGTTTTGTTCCCCGCTCCATCAAACTACCTCATATCAATAAAGGCAAAAAACCTTCTTAAAGGCGTGGATGATTTGTATGATTATGCCGTGCCGCTTTTGGCGGCCTTGATGACCGCTTTTGCGTTTTTCAATGATTATAAGAATCAGACCTACCGGTTTCTGGCCTTCTACCATCCGGCCTCTTTCAACCGTCCAATGGTTTACCGTTGGGCGATCATTGTTTTCCTCTTTTGCATCGGCTCGTTTGTTTCAGCGGGATTCTATTACCGCAATGTTTCTTTTTTCGGCCTGATCGGCTTTTTGTTGAGCGTGCGTTTTCTCCCGAATATTGTTTTTCTTTCCGCGCTCATGTTGTGCATCATCGCTTTAACGAAGAACAGCTATGCCGGTCTGTTCGTGACGCTCGTCTATTTTGTCCTTGATCTGTATTCGGACGGCCGATTGTTTAAGCTCTTTTCGATGGGGGCGAATACAGCTAATTTTTATTACGCCATCTCGCCGGAATATTTTCTTTTCAATCGTTTATTGATTTGTTTGGCCGCCGGATGTTTCTTAGGTCTTGCTTGTTATCAACGCCGGTGAGGTGGCCGGCATCTGGATGGCCGCGGATGTGGATGCGCCCATGCCGCTTCAAGAAAAGTGCCCGCGGTGTTTCTGCAACGGTCGTTTCATGCTCCGTTAAAAAAAGCNCCCGCCGCGCTCCTCGTAGGACCCTGAACGGGAATCGGAGCGCAGGCGGACGCCGTACGTGGGTCACTGCATAAGCGGCGGTTATCGGATGGCTCGCCGTGCTTTATTCAAGCGCGTTGTTCAAACAGCTTGATGATTTCGATGATGACGTTCGTCGCTTTGATCATGTTGTCGACGGAAATGTATTCGTACTTGCCGTGGAAGTTTTCGCCGCCGGTAAAGATGTTCGGCGTCGGCAGGCCCATGTAGGACAACTGCGAGCCGTCCGTGCCGCCGCGGATCGGGGAAATGATCGGCTCGATCCCCAGATTTTTCATCGCCTCTTGCGCGATGTCGACGATTTCCTTCACCGGCTCGATTTTTTCCCGCATGTTGTAATATTGGTCGTTCAATTCCAGCTGAATGTTTTCTTCGCCGTATTTCTCTTTGAATTCCTTGACGACGGTTTCGAGATAAGCTTTGCGGGCGTTAAAACGATCCCGGTCAAAATCGCGGATAATGTAGTGCAGCTTGGTTTGCTCGACGTCGCCGTTTATGGACAGCAAATGATAAAACCCTTCGTACCCTGAGGTGAATTCGGGCGCTTCGTCCGCCGGCAATCGATTGTGCAAGTCCATGGCGATCTTTGCCGCGTGAATCATTTTCCCCTTCGCCGATCCGGGATGGACATTTTTGCCTTTCACCGTAATCTTGGCCGCGGCGGCGTTAAAGCTTTCGTATTGCAGCTCGCCGAGCGCGCCGCCGTCGACCGTGTAAGCGTATTTCGCGTCAAAAGCGGCGACGTCGAATTTGTGCGGCCCCCGGCCGATCTCTTCATCCGGCGTAAAGGCGACGCGCACCCGCCCGTGCTTGATTTCCGGGTGTTTGATCAAGTAGGCCATCGCCGTCATGATTTCGGCGATGCCGGCTTTGTCATCGGCGCCGAGCAGCGTCGTGCCGTCGGTCGTGATGAGCGTATGGCCTTTATAGCGGGAAAGTTCCGGAAAATCTTGCGGCGACAGCACGATATGTAAGTCTTCGTTTAAGACGATGTCCCCGCCGTCATAGTTTTCGACGATTTGCGGGTTGACGCCCGCCCCGGTCATTTCGGTCGCCGTGTCGACATGCGCCAAAAAGCCGATCGTCGGCACGGGTTTATCCGTATTGGCGGGAAGCGTCGCCATCACATAGCCGTTTTCGTCGATCGTGACGTCTTCCATGCCGATCGCTTTCAATTCGTCGACGAGCTGGTTGGCGAGCTCGAGCTGTCCGGGCGTTGACGGACAGGTGTCGCTGTCTTCATTGGACTGTGTGTTCACTTTGACATAGGACGTGAAGCGTTTGATGATTTCCTCTTTCACTGCGCCTGCCTCCCTTTTTCTCGGTTAGTTTTATCATATCACGATCGAACGACCGCCACATCCTCCCGGCCAGCGCGACCATGATCGGAAAAAGCGGAAAACCCCGCCGACCGTCACATGAAGCGGCGGGAGGNTTTGCGAACCGATGATTTGAAAATGGCTGTGCCCCTCAGCCATGTAGCGCCGGCCATCAACACCGTTTCATTTTCTTAAGAACCGAGCGGCCGTACATCCGGATTACCGCGCCGTTCCGCTTCAAAAGATTGGCCGAATCCACCCGTAGATGGAGCGCCCTAAACCGCGCGGCGCCGATCACGGGATCCTTCATCCGCCAAAAAAGCCGGCAAATACGCGGGTTGCATCCATAGAATAAAAAGTATTTTGTGAGTTTTATGATACAATATTTTTGTTTGGAGGGAAATCCATGCGCGTGGAAAATCAAGAGGATGTCTTGAGGATCATCCGGGAAGATCATTGGATGATGGAAATATTAAGGGCGGCCAAATCGTTGAATTTGCCCGATTGGTGGATTTGCGCCGGGTTTGTGCGCTCAAAAATTTGGGATGTTCTGCACGATTTTAAAAACCGGACGCCGCTCTCCGATATTGATGTCGTTTATTTTGATGGGACAAATGGAGATGAAGGGATTGAAAAGAGGTGGGAAGCCAAGCTAAGAAGCCTTCTGCCCAATGTCCCTTGGTCCGTGAAAAATGAGGCACGCATGCATGCGGTGAACCAGCTTCCCCCTTATACGTCGTCGGCGGACGCCATCTCGAAATTCCCGGAAACCGCCACCGCCTTAGGCGTCAAGCTGAATGACCGGGATGAGCTGATTTTGCTGGCTCCGCACGGGCTGGATGATGTGCTTCGTTTGCGTGTCAAACCGACGCCTTTATTTGAAAAAACGCCGGATCTGGCCAAGGTCTACGAAGAACGGCTCGCTAAAAAGAATTGGAAGGCGATTTGGCCTCAATTGAAGATATATCATCTTGGTGAAAACCGCGCCTCATCCGACCAGCGTCTATAAAGCGTGCAGGAAAAATCGGTGCCTCTTCATTCTCATGGTGGCGGGCATCGATCGAAAGGATGTCCAGTAGCGGCAGGCGACAGCAGGAAGGCGGATGATCTTAATGAGATGATGTTAAAACTCCTGTAAGTCCCTGTTTTTCAATGATTTGGTGTGCCCTTTTTGATATGAAACATCGGGGCTTTTTATGTGTCAGAAGATGGAGTTTCCCTCCGCCGGGCGTCTTTCCTTCTTAAAAAGCGCCGGCTTCGGTTGTTTCATAGGAACCATTGTGCAATTAATATTAAAATAGATTCAACATTTTGTTCGAGCCTCATAAGGATGAGGCTGAGGGGATGCGTTGATTTCGGTCGATGTCCACCAACCGCATGAGTAATTTGGGCGTTCAAGATGCCTTTGCCATCCCCGTTTTCATGCGCCAAACGAAACCGACACGGTTTTATGTAAGCGATTTCCCTTCGAGGCCGAAAGGGGTTTTGACCGTGGAGACGAGGCAAGCGTATATCATGGAACGGCTGCGCATCGCCAAAGAGCCGGTCAGCGGCAACGCGTTGGCCGAAGAGTTAAACGTGTCTTCGCGGACCATCCGAAATCTCATAAAACAATTGAATGCGTCGCTCAAAGCATATGGGGCGGCCATCGAATCACGGCGCGGGAGCGGCTATCAATTGATCATTTACGACAGCCGGGCTTTCGCCAAATGGGCGGACGGCACCAAAAGGCAAAAGGAAGCACAAGGGGATCGGGACGGTCGAAAGCGCTGGATCATTGAATTTTTGGTGGATCATACCTATTTAAAATTGGACCGGGCCGCAGACCAACTTTATGTCAGTCGCTCGACGCTCTCGCAAGATCTCAAAGCGTTGAAACCAATTTTGGGAAAATACGGACTATCGCTCAAATCCAAGCCGAATTACGGCATTTACATCGATGGTGAAGAATATGATTTCCGCCTGTTTTTATTGAATGAAGGTCCGAAAAAAGAAGCCGATCCGGCCCTTGTCCGTTTGATCCATGAATGGGCCGGGCAGACCGGCGTGGTGCTGCGCGGCGACGGCATTGCGGAAATCGCCCGGTACATCCAAATCGCCCGGCGGCGCAACGCGGCGGGACATCCGCTGAAAACGCTGCCTTTTGATCCCGGCTGTTTGCGGAACGAGGCGGAATTCGAATGGAGCGGCCGCATGCTCAAAAGCCTCTCTGAAGAGGCGCCGCCTTTGACAGCGGGCGACCGGCTCTTCCTGACCATGCTCATCATCAAACATCGCGTCACGAGCATGGTCTATCCAAACGATCTTGCCGATGCGGGAGGGCTCGCCGATCTGACCGAAGCGGTGACCGATTTGTTGGAGCAACGGTTGGCGCTTCGCCCGACGAAGGAATGGCGGCAATATTTTATCCGCCATCTTCTGCCCGCTTTAAAACGGGCGCGGTACGGACTTGTCGCCAAAAACGAGATGTTGGAGGAAATCAAAAAACAATATCCGCACGCGTTTGACTTGGCGCTGCAAGCGATCGATTTGATTAAGGATCGCTTCGGCATCACCCTCTCGGAAGATGAAGCCGGCTTTTTGGCATTGCATTTGCAGCAAGCCCGTGAAGCTCGCCTTGAAAAAATTCCCGTCGCCATCGTATGTACGTCGGGCATCGCGTCGGCGCAAATTTTAAAGAAGAAGGTGGAAGGGCTATACGGGAACCGCCTCCAGATTACCGGGCTGTATGACAGCGGGGCATTGAAAGATAAAATCGGGCGCCATTGCCGGTTGATCTTATCGACCGTTCCGTTACCGGACGATGTTGGCTGTCCGGTGCTCGTCGTCCATCCATTGTTGACGGCCGATGATCAAATAAAAATACAGACGGCCATCAAATCATCCGATCGCTCTCCGCTGAAGCCGCCGTTATTTTTCCGGGACGTGACCTTCCGCTCGCCGACGGATGCGATCGTTTTCCTCGCCGGCGCGGTGATACGGAACGGCTATGCGCCTGAAGAATTGCTGGCGTTGACATTAAAGCGGGAGCGCGTGTCGCCAACGGCTTTCGGGGGCAACATGGCGTTGCCGCATCCGGCGGAACCGTGCGGTTATGAGACGGTTTTGGCCGTCGCCTTGTTGAACAAACCGATGGATTGGGGGCCGGACCGCCAAAAGGTGGAGTTGGTGTTTTTGTTGTCGGTCAAAAAAGGCAACGATCGCGACTTGGATGACATTTATGAACGCCTGCTCCTCATCATGGAACGCCCGGCGCTGCAGAAGAAAGCGTTGCAACTGGACGGTTTTTCGGCTTTTCAACGATTCTGGGAACAGCTCGATGCGGTCCGTTGACCTTTTTCCGTTGCATAGCGGAAAAAGGTCGAACTGTATATATGGGCGGAATTTTCTTATATTGGAGGTGAAGCGCCCTTTGCGACAAAAGAGGCCGCAAGGGGCGGAAGGATGAAAGGATCCTTGAAGGTCTATCTTTGTTGTTCGGGTGGGATGTCGACGAGCCTGTTGGCGAAACGGGCGCGGCAAGCCGCCGCCGAGCGTTCCGTTTCCATCGACATTCAAGCGGTGGACAGCGATCTGCTGGAGCGGAAGCTCGAGGGTGCGGACCTTGTGCTTTTGGGGCCGCACTTGCGGTACAAAGCCGACAGCATTCAAAGGCGGGCGCCGAAATCCGTGCGCGTGGCCATCATTGACACGGCGATTTACCAAACGTTCGACGGCCACCGGCTCTTGGACCAAATCCTTTCGTACAACATGGTAGCCGCGCCGGGTCGGAGAAAATCTTTCTCGGATGAGGAGAGTGGGACGATGAAAATCATGCTTTGTTGCGCGGCCGGCATGTCGACGAGTCTGCTCGTCGCCAAAATGCAGGAAGCCGCGAAGAAGGAAGGTTTGGAAGCGGAAATCACCGCGCTGCCTGCGGATGAAGCCAAGCAAAAATTGCATGAGGTGGACGTCGTTTTGCTCGGCCCGCAAGTTCGTTATTTGTTCAACGAAATGAAAACGCTTGCATATGAACATGGCATTAAAGCCGATGTCATCCAACCGATGCATTACGGGCTTTGCGACGGAGCGGCCGTTCTCAAACAAGCGGTGGATTTGATTAAGAGTTGATGAAGGGCCTACCCGGATTTTTTATCCATGAAACGGGCTTTCCATTCGTTGAATTGCGGCCTGCAACGCGAGGAAGAAGGGAGATGAAACAGGATGAACAAATTGATGAATTGGCTTGAAAAATACATCACACCGCTGGCTGCCAAGCTGGGCAATCAACGCCATCTCGTTTCCATCCGCGACGGCATCATCGTCACCATGCCTTTGATCATCGTCGGTTCACTGTTTTTGATCGTCGCCAACCTGCCGATCCCCGGCTTCGGCGATATGATGGCGCACCTGTTCGGGGAGAAATGGCAAGATAAACTGACGTATCCCGTCGGCGCCACCTTTGACATCATCGGCCTGGTCGTCAGCTTCGGGGTCGCTTACCGGTTGGCCGAGCGGTATCGCGTCGATCCGGTGTCGGCCGGCGTCATTTCCCTCGCCGCCTTTATCCTGACAACGCCGCATGAGATGTTGTATGCGACGGCGGCGGGCAAATCGGAACTGGTGACGGGGGTGCTGCCCGTCAGCCTATTGAGCAGCAAAGGCATCTTTATCGCCATGATTTTCGCTTTGATTTCGACCGAAATTTACCGAATCATCGTCCAAAAGGACATTACGATCAAAATGCCTCCGACCGTCCCGCCGGCCGTGGCGAAATCCTTTGCCGCATTAATTCCGGCATTTGCCGTTCTCGTTGTGGTTTGGCTCATACGCCTGGCCGTTGCTTATACGCCGTGGAAAGACATTCCGACGATGATTTCCACGTTGATCAGCATGCCGTTGAAGCATCTTGGCGGCGGGCTCGGCGGTATCTTGATCGCGGTGTTTTGCATCCAGCTCCTTTGGGTCGTCGGCCTGCACGGCGATGCGATCGTCGGCAGCATCATGATGCCCATTTGGCTCGCCTTAATGGATGAAAACCGCAAAGTGTTTATGGCTCATCCGCACGCCGATTTGCCGAATGTTGTCACGTCGCAATTTTATGAAGTCTGGACGACCGTCGGCGGTTCCGGTTTTACGATTGCACTCGTTCTCTATTATTTGTTCTTGGCGCGCAGCAAACAGTTGAAGCAGCTCGGCAGTTTGGCGATCGGTCCGGCGATCTTTAATATCAATGAGCCGGTCATCTTCGGCACGCCGATCGTGATGAATCCGATGTTGATCATCCCGTTTATTTTTGCCCCGCTCGTCATCGTGTTGGTGACTTATCTGTCCATGGATATGGGTTTGGTGGCCAAACCGAGCGGCGTCGCCGTCCCGTGGACGACCCCGATTTTCATCAGCGGCCTGTTGGCTTCAGGCGGGAAGCTTTCCGGCGCGGTCATTCAACTTGTCGATTTGCTCTTGGCGCTCCTCATTTATTATCCGTTCTTCCGGATGTTGGATAAACAACATTATCGAGAAGAGCGGGCGGCAGAAGCGCCGGAACAATAAACGCCCGTGCCGAAGCATAATGTTTACTGGGGGGAATGTGCCATGCTGAAAATCGCAACTATCGGTGGCGGATCGAGTTACACGCCCGAGCTGATCGAAGGCTTTATCAAGCGTTACGACGAATTGCCCGTCTCCGACATTTGGCTCGTCGATATCGAAGAAGGCCGCGAAAAGCTTGAAATCGTCGGGGCGTTGGCGAAGCGGATGGTGGAGAAAGCGGGCGTCCCGATCAACATCCATTTGACGTTGGATCGGCGTGAAGCGTTGGAAGGCGCCGATTTCGTCACGACGCAATTCCGCGTCGGCCTCCTCGATGCCCGCGTGAAAGATGAAAAAATCCCGTTGAAGTACGGCGTCATCGGCCAAGAAACGAACGGGCCGGGCGGGCTTTTTAAAGCGCTTCGCACGATACCGGTGATGCTCGACATCTGCGAGGACATGGCGGAATTCTGTCCCGACGCCTGGCTGATCAACTTTACAAACCCGGCGGGCATGGTGACGGAGGCGGTGCTCCGTTACGGCGCCGTAAAAAAGGTCATCGGGCTTTGCAACCTGCCGATCCACACGAAGATCCGCATCGCCCAAGTCCTTGGCGTTGAACCCGAACGCGTTTATATTCAATTCGCCGGGCTCAACCATATGGTGTACGGCTTGAACGTCTTTTTGGACGGCGAAAATGTGACGCAAAAGGTATTGGGGATTCTCGCGGGCGAAACCTCGTCGGACATCGACGTGAAAAACATCCCCGATCTCGGCTGGGNGCCCGATTTTATCAAGGCGCTGGGCGTTTTGCCTTGCCCCTATCATCGCTATTATTATCAAACGCAAAAAATGCTCGAGGAAGAGCTGGAAGCGGTGAAAAAGGAAGGCGTCCGGGCGGAGGTTGTCAAGAAATTGGAAGCGGACTTGTTCGAGCTGTACAAAGATCCGAACCTGAACGTCAAGCCGCCGCAACTTGAAAAGCGGGGAGGCGCTTATTACAGCGACGCGGCGTGCAACTTGATCGCCTCCATCTACAATGACCGCCGCGACATTCAAACGGTCAATGTCAGGAATAACGGCACGATTGCCGGCATTCCCGACGACTCGGCGGTCGAAGTGAACTGCGTGATCACGAAGGACGGCCCGCAGCCGATTCACGTCGGCGCCTTGCCGGTCGCCGTCAACGGCCTCGTCCAACAGATCAAATCTTTTGAACGCACGGCGATCGAAGCCGCCGTCACGGGCGATTACCACAAAGCGCTGCTGGCGATGACGATCAACCCGCTCGTCCCGTCCGACACGATCGCCAAACAAATTCTGGATGACATGCTCGAAGCGCACAAGGATTATCTCCCGCAATTCTTTAGCCGCGCCCATTCTTGATGAGCGGATTCGCATTCTGAAAAGTGCATGCGAATAGCAGAAGAGAGGAATGGACCCAAAAGGCGACAATGACCTTTTGGGTCTATTTTCTGGTTGGAGGATAAGCCTTAGATTCGACACATCGTTTTTTCCCATTCCGCAGAAAAAGTCCGCCTTCGAGCCCTTTTACCGGCTGAGTTGAGAAAGCTGTGCTTGGGTTCCTTGGATGATCACAGGGTGTGCCGAAGGGGAAACCCATTTGAGCAGTTTAAGCATGTTTGCTTCGGATACGGCCGTGCATCCAGCGGTGTAAGGACCGGGCATCACGTGCAGAAAGATGGCGCTGCCGCGGCCTTTGACAATCGGATCCATATTAAAACGAATGATCATCGCGTATTTATACGCAGGAATTCGAAGGCGTTCAAACGATTTCCATCGTTTTTTCGGATCGCCTTTGTAAACGATCCATTTATTATAGTCGGAAGATGTGACGTCATCGACCCAGTAATCATATTTGGTGGTCATTTTGTATGATAACTTCAAGCCGGAAGGCTTGGGAACCGTTCCGAAAGCCTTGCCAATGTCAAAGATGCCCGCAGGCGAACGCATATCGCCTTCGCGATGATTAAACGTGATGCCTCGTTTACCAATGACCGCATTCATGGTATAAACTTTCGTCCAATGCCCTGAACGATATTGGTATGCAGATAATGTGGCGCTGTAACTTGATGATGAACGGGCGGTGACAATCATGGCCTGGGTGGCATGCCTTGTTCGATAGACTTTATTTAACAATCGATCTGTCGTAGACAAAGGCTTTGATTTTGATGGCTTTGATAGGGGCCGCGAATGAGAAACGACCGCCGACGGTTTACTTGCCTTGTTCGGAGCCGATGGTTTTTTAGTCGTTAAAATCGAGGAAGAGACCCAGCCTGTTTGATTGTGCTGGCCGTAGTGAACGTGGTACCAAATCGTTTTGCCGTTCAATTTTTTCTCAAAAGCATGGACTTGCTCACCGCGTGTTAATACGTCGAGGATCGAATAATTTGTTCCCGCGCCGCTTCGGATGTTTCCGGATGATGAAAGGTAAAAGGTTGCGTGATAGGAGGTAATAGAAGCTTTTTTCGGTAAAGCAACAGATGTTTTTGTTGATGTAGAGGAGGCAGAGACTGTTTCATCGGAAACGTCATTTTTTGAATCGAACATTGGAGATGTCATATTTTTTTGCGACGGTGTGAATGATGCCGTTGCATGATGCATGGTTTCCGCATTTTTCTTTTGATGATCAATAGAGGTTTCATTACAAGCGGTCAATGCGATGCAGGCAATGAGCAAATAAGCCCCCTTTTTAAAAACATTCATTTAATACATTCCCTTTCGTTTTTTATATTTTATTACAAAACAGATTATTTGGGTGGTGCTTATTAACGCCATTGATGATGCCATGGGTGCATTTTTAAGATCTGTTGTGTAAAACAAGAAAGGGAAATAGCAAATGGTTTCCATTTATAAATGTTGACCGCTTTAAATATAGTTGACGATGACGTACATGTTTTCACGGGATTTATCATGAATGATCAATGATAAGCAATGAGCAGTTTGATTGATAAAAAAGAGCGCGGGTTAGGCGCTCTCACTCCCGTTTCAAATTTGGTTACCGATGGACTCGGGGACGTATTCGTGTTTGGCTACTTGAAAATCAAACGAATCGGGCACATATTCATGTTTTGCCACATCCCGATAACTCGGAGAATCAGGCACATATTCGTGTTTCGCGACATCCTGATAACTCGGAGAATCGGGGACGTATTCGTGTTTGGCTACGCTGTCCCCCCAGGACGATTCTTTTAACAAGAGGAGACTAAGACAAGCGAACAAAATCCCAACCAATCCAATCAACCGTCTTTTATATGTTTTCACGACAAACCCCTCCTCGTTTTATTTTCCTCTGATCGAGTTTTTGTTCCTGGCAGCCGAAGCGATCCGATAAAAGTTGGCGGCTTCTTTATAGTCTCCTTCATTAAACATCATATCGGCTAACTCATTGGCGTATTCCTCAACATATGACCACATTTGTCGGTCTTGAAAGTAAACGATGCCATTGATAAGTTGTCCTTTAAGCGAATCATTTAGGATGTATCGGGCTTCGAGAATGGCGAAATGATGCTTGTATTCGTCAATGCCGTTCGACTTGCAGATTTCCAATCCGTTCGCCAACGTTTGTTTACCTTTCTCGATTTCTCCGACCCGGAAATATTCCTTGCTCAATGGATAAAGAATGGACAAAAGAAGACCAACATTTGTGTTGCGTTCGAGGCCCTTTTCGAAGGCGGCAATCGCATCGCGCGAACGCTTTTGTTTGACATACAAATAGCCAAGCGCTTGACACAGGATGTTAAAATTTTGATCATCGCTGAGTTGTTCATAGAGTTCTCGAGCGGTTTGCAAGTGGGCTGTTGCTTTTTCAAAGTCGTTTATATCCTGATAGTTGTGGGCGAGAAGGACATGGCAATCTGCGCATCTTTTCGTTGCGTTGGATTGGACATAGATGTTTAGGGCTTTATTTACCCATTCAATCGATGGGGTTAAATAGTCTAAATGGAAATGAACCGTACCGAGTTTATAATAAAGTTCTGCCTTTTCGATTTTATCATGGACGGCATGGCTGAGCCCGTGCGCCAGTTGGTATTCATCAAGTGATGCGCTGTACTGTTTTAAACTGTAATAATACAGCCCTTTCAGAAAGTGAAAAGTATATGCTTGTCGAGGGCTTAATCGCGAATGAAAGTTTTCAATGAGAGTGAGGAGGCGATCCGCTTGTCCGTAGTCCTTTGTCATTGAGAGTTCATGACGGCACGACACCAATAAATAATCGATGTCTATGTGCCTGCCATTCGCTCTCCGTATGAATTGATCAGCGGTATCTTTGGCTTTAAGTGCCTTTTCCTTGTCTTGGAGAAGTAAGTAGTGATTCCATTGTTGGAGAAGTGATTTTCGTTCAGCGATGAATGGCTCATCCATTAGAACCCCACCCGGTTTCCATTTTCAAAATTATTCTAACATGAAAATAAAGAGGGATTCTTTGGGAAAATGCTCGTAAAAAACCGCCAATGATCGGGGGACTATTTGTTCGTTTTTACGAACGCACCTGTCTAAACCAGCGTTTTTAAGCCGCGGTTAAGAAGAGAGCATCTTAAAATTCCCGTTTTCTCCACACATTTTGCACATTTGTTTTTTACCATAAGGGTGGGAGGGGGATTGAACGGACATGAAAAAATTGTGGTTTGGTGTCCTTTTGGCGGTTTTTATCGCGATTGGCGTGGCCTGCTCAAACGTTGATCCGCACGAATCCGCGCAAAAGCATGACATGGCAAATATGAACGGGCAGGGGGAAAATGCCGCGCGGAACTCCGGCGAGAACTTACCGTTAGCGACGAATACAAAAGTATTGTCCGGAAAAGAGTTTTATATCACCGCCAAAGAAGCGTTATTAAAAATAAACGACAAAGTCCGCCTGCCCGTTTATACGTATAACGGATCGGTGCCTGGCCCGGAACTTCATGTGAAACAAGGGGATCGGGTAAAAATCCATTTCAAAAATGACCTGCCTGTACCGACCGCCATCCATTGGCACGGCTACCCCGTTTCGAATAACCAGGATGGAGTGCCCGGGGTGACCATGGATGCGATCAAACCCGGTAAAACCTATACGTATGAATTTACGGCAACGGTACCGGGAACGTATTGGTATCATTCCCACCAAGACAGCGTCAATCAAGTCGATGAAGGTTTGTACGGGGCATTAATTGTGGAACCGAAAAATAAGGCAACGTTTGATCGTGAATATACGCTCGTGCTCGATGAATGGATGAGCCATGGAAACGCGCAAATGAACATGGCGGGCATGGACCATGGCGATATGAATCACGGAAGTTGCTCCGGCGAAGGACAAACGGATACGAACGGCAGTTGTCATGATATGGGCATGTATGATCTTTTCACGATTAACGGGAAAAGCGGTTCCGCTATCAAGCCGTTAAAAGTCAAGCAAGGTGAAAAAGTGCGGCTCCGCCTTATAAACGCAGGATACATGACGCACGCACTCCACCTGCATGGTCATGCGTATAAAATTGTTGCGACGGACGGGCATCCGTTGAATGATCCGCAACCCATCAAAGATAAGCTGTTAAATATTGCCCCAGGCGAGCGCTATGATATCGAATTTACAGCGAATCATCCGGGCGAATGGTTATTGGAATGTCACGGCAATATGAAAGGAGCCGCTGGCATGAAAGTAAAAATTCAATATGAAGGCGCAAAAAGCAGCACGGACAAAGCAAACGCCAAAGAAGATCTCCCGGCCGTTGAACTTACAAAATATGGAAAACCGGCATCGGGCCCCTTTACACTCGATCAAAAATACGATGTCTCGTACACCATGCGTTTAGGAACCGCTATGGGCAAAAACGGCATGGTCTATACGATTAATGGCAAAACCTATCCGGAAACGGCACCTCTCTATGTGAAGACAGGGGATCTTGTAAAAGTAAAATTAGTGAATGCTTCGCCCGTGGATCATCCTATGCATTTGCACGGACACTTCTTCCAAGTATTAAGCAAAAACGGAAAGCCGCTGACGGGCTCCCCGTTGATAAAAGATACTTTGAACGTCAAACCGGGTGAGGAATATGTCGTCGCCTTTAAAGCGGATAATCCGGGAGATTGGATGTTTCACTGCCATGAGCTGCACCATGCGTCGGCCGGAATGGTGACGGAAGTCAAGTATAAAGATTATAAATCTGACTATACGCCCGACCCTGATGACCAAACGAATAGAGGCGAATAATAGGGATACGGGACAGGGGATCCCTGCGGATGCGCTTCAGCGAATCTTTGACCGGTTTTACCGGGTGGAAAAGTCCAGATCGAGGGACACGGGAGGTTCTGGTCTGGGGCTGGCCATTGTGAAAGAATTGGTCCATCTTCATCAAGGGCAAATCGGCGTCGAAAGTGATGTAGGCAAAGGCACATGCATCACCGTCCGTTTTCCCCGTGTTCAGGAAGGGGACGACCATGAAGTGGTTTGAATGGATGATCGCGCTCTCATTCATCGGCTTGGGGTTGCTTTGTCTCGCCTTATCCGCCCAACCCGGTTGGCCTATCGATACGGTGGCCTTCTTCGGCATCGTTTTCCAAGTCTGTTTTTGGATGTGCATTCCGTTTGTCTTATTGGGGTTTTTGCTTTTGGCTTTTCTTTTCGCTAAAAAAAGAAAATAAGGGGGTTGTGCCCGTTCATGGACAAACCATCTGTCAATCGGAGTGGAGATGGCGGTTCATGTGAACGGTTTGCGCGTGATCGCGAATCATATGCGTTTCAGCCGGGTCTTCGCGATTGTCGAGAGGGTGGGGACACCGAATTTTCCATTTTGAACAGGCAAAACCTCCTTGTCCTTGTAAACTTTATCACCGCCGATTTGCGCGGTTGTCTAGTATAATAATACTAGGACAAATGTGGGGTCTAAAAGGGGGTGACGCCGTTGAAAAAAATCGAAGAAGTTTATCACGCCTTGAAAAAGCTGGCCGAAGAAGGAAGAGAAGGGGTCACGGCCCGTGAGATGGCGGACGTCCTTCAGCTCGACCGTTCGACGGCGAGCCGGTATTTAAATGAATTGGAAAAACAAAAGCTCGTCGGCAAAACGAACGGAAAACCCGTCGTCTATTACCTCATCCAACCGGATGCAGGCGGCGCGACGGATGGCGCACAGCCATCGCTGTCCCGGCGGTCCATGAAGGACGATTCGCTGCCGGACAACCATCNCCCCATCTCCAGGATGGAGGCGGCCGACAACGGACACGGAAACCCTTCGTCCGCCGCGGCCATGGTCCATGATCCTCGCAATGGAACGGCTAATTTCGGGGATCATGAAAACGGCGCGAAAACACCGGCAACGCATGATGAAAACCCGCGGATGCGGAAAGCCCCGGAAGACGTCCAAGGGCGGGGGACCACGTCCGTGCATGCCGACCGGAGTGCGGCCGGCATCGAGGAGAACCGGACGGCGCCAACAAAACATGGCTTGTCGATCACGCCCGCGGATGCGCGGTACGAAGGGAAGACGGCGACCCCCGACGGAAAACGGCCGCGCGACGGCTTCCTTAATAAGGAACCTTTCGCCGGGGCACATCCCGAATCCGAGCGCCTGATCGGTGCGGACGGAAGTTTAAAACCCCTTATCGAAAAAGGATTGGCGGCGTTGCTTTACCCTGCAAAAGGGTTGCATATATTATTGTCCGGGGAAACCGGTGTCGGCAAGAGCCATTTTGCCGAATATCTGGCGAACATCGCCGCCCGGCAAATGCGCGGCAAGGGGAAACGGCAGATGCCGTTTGTCGTCTTTAACTGCGCCGATTATTCGCAAAACCCTGAGCTGTTGATGGGCCACATCTTTGGCATCAAAAGAGGCGCATTTACCGGGGCGACCAAGGATGAAAGAGGACTCGTCGACCAGGCCGACAACGGCATCCTTTTCCTCGATGAGATCCATCGCTTGCCGCCCGCCGGACAAGAAATGCTTTTTTATTTGATCGACAAGGGCATCTACCGGCGTCTCGGCGAAGCCGACGTCGAACGGCATGCCAACATCGTTTTGATCGGCGCGACGACCGAATCGCTGGAAGCGACCTTGCTGCCGACTTTGCTCAGGCGCTTTTCCGTGAAAATCAATATTCCCTCCCTGAGAGAGCGGCCGCTCGCAGAGAGAGACCAATTTTTGCACTATTTTTTGGAACAAGAAGCGAAGAAAATGGGGGCGCCGTTGTCGATCGAAGCCGAATGCCGGGAAGCCTTCTTGAAATATGTCTGCCCGGGCAATATCGGGCAGCTGAAAAGCGATATTCAAATTTCATGCGCGAAAGCGTTCATGCGTTATTTGCAAAACGACGAAAGCGTTGTCACGATCAAAAAGGACGATTTGCCGCCTCACGTGATCAGCAGCTTGGTCGGCGGCCCGGCGAGCGGAGATGATCAAAGCCATTATCTTGCCCCGGAAGCGGACGACGCGCTGCCGATCCCGAGCATTTATTCGCAATGGCTTAAGGAAAAGGAAAATGGCCGCGATCCATCGTCGTTGAATGAAACCTTCCAACGGCAACTCGACCACTATATCAATGAGTTGAAGGTGATTTCCGAGAAAAGGTTGGAAGCGGAACCGGGCTGGTCCCACTTTATTGACCGCGATTTGCTCGACGCGCTGCGCGAATCGGAATATTACTTTAAAGACCAATTTCCGTTTCCGTACACCATGAAGCAGCTCATCGCCATCGGCCTCCATTTGCAAGCGTACCGCTTGCACGCGATAAAGGGCGGTCGGGAGCAAACCCTTCCGGTCACGGAATTCGCCGATCCCGTCTACCGCGAAGCCGCCCGCCAGCTCGCCGAGTTTTTGAATCAAAGAATTCAATTATATCTGCCTGACGAAGAAATTGAACTGATCGCGCATCTGCTCGCTTCGCCTTTTACGGCTGAGGAAAAACCGGCCGGAGTCTCTGTGTTCGTCGTCACCCATGGCGCTTCCACGGCGACATCCATGGCCGAGGTGACCAACTATTTGTTGGGGAATCCGGTCATCCAAGCGGTCGACATGCCGCTCGACGAACCGACGAGCGTCACCTATGAGCGCTTGAGCAAAATGCTCAAGGCGAAGGCGGGCAAAGCCGGGGTGCTCATGCTGGTCGACATCGGGTCGCTCGTGACGATGGGCGACGCGCTTGCGAGGGAACTCGGCATTCCGATCAAAACGCTGGCCAATGTCAATCTGCCGATGCTTATCGAAGCGGGCAGAAAAGCGCTCATTCCGGAAAACGACTTGGATGCGGTCTATCGGGCCGTCAAAAAAGCGTTTTGGGCGATGGCGCCCGAGACGCAGTTTCCCGACCGCGATGCCGACAAACGGCGGCTCATCGCGACCGTTTGTTTTACCGGAGAAGGCACCGCCCAATTGTTGCAGGAATGGATCGATAAAAAGTTGTCGCCGTTGGACGAGGACGTCGTCGTCCGTTCGATCCGCATTGATCCGGTGACGCGCGACGACAGTTTGTTGCAGCAGTTGAAGGAGCAATACCACCTCATCGCCGTCGTCGGCACGGTGCCGATTTCCTTGCCGCACATCCCGTTCATTCCCGCTTGGGAACTGTTTAAAGAAGACGGCCATACGAGGCTTGAGCGCTTGCTGGAAATGACCAGACCGGAACATCCTGAAGCTTTCATCGAACCGGACGGCATCGATGATTACGAAGAAATGAAAGATCTTGTGGAAAAAGGGCTGGCGAAGATCGTCCGCTGTCTGAATCCGAGCGTTTTGTGCGGGATTTTGGAACAGCATATGCCGGCCATCAGAGCCCATTACGGTTGGGATTTGTCGAGAGAGCTCGGCATGTGGATGCACATCGGCAGCCTCGTCGACCAAATCATCCAGGCGCAATTGCTGGGAGACGCCGAACGGCTCGACCGCGAAAGGCGGGACGTCCCGGCCCGTAAAACGCCGACGCCGGACGATTTTGCCGTTTGGCAGCCTTTGTTTGAAGCGTTGGAAGCCCACTTCCACTTGACTTTTTCTGAAAAAATGAAGAAGGATCTCGTCGCGCTGGCATGATGCGGTTTTTTGGTAACGGTTCTTTGCTTTTTTGAAGCCACGCCCGCCTTTCGGCCGCAGCCTGCTGCGGGTCCACCGCATGCCGAGCGCCGAGACGCCTTCTTTTCTTTTTTGCCTTAAAAGAATAAAGCGGCGCTGTGACATTTATATAAACAAAACGTTCATCCGTTCATTAGAGTGTGCAAGGCTCCGTGCCGTCTTGCACACTTTTTGTTTAACTGTGCAAAAGTGTTGAAAGGGATTTCGCGAAAGATCTTGAAATGCGGATCGTGTCGCCGTCTGTCGACAAATTAAAAGTTGGCACGAATCTTGCATGTGAATAGAGTGAGGACGATTAAAGAACAATGTTATAAAGGGAGGTGGCGAGGTGAGCCGGTTTGCCAAGATTTACGTCGCTGTTTTTACCGCCATCTGGGTGGGCAACGGGGTGTTCAGCCTGCTCGTTCATCGGCCCGGCGCTTTAAATACCCTTATATACGGCGTAGGGTTTTCCGTCGTGTTCTTCATGGCCACCGTTTTTAGCCAATGGTTGTTCCGGCGTTATAAAGAAGTGGATAAACAGAGCAAAAAGTTGTTGGCGAAACGGCCATAGGCCGGTTCCCGCTAAAAGGACTAATGGGAACATCATCGTTTTTCGGCTGAACGGTGTCCGGAGCGATTGAATGAAGGCGATTCAAGATTCCAAGCGTGGCGCTGTCCGCGCCGGCGTTGTGGCCGGCGGATCGTTCTGGCCAGCGCTGCGACCGGGNGATGCAAACCGGATCAGCATCTCCCACCGTCGTCATCCGGATGCATTGTTCTTTATCAACAAACCTTATCATTCATAGGAGGCATGAAAAATGAGCGAACCAATCAAATTGATCATTTTGTGCAGCTGGGGAGCGACTTCCAGCCAATTGGCGAAAAAAGTCCAAGAAGCCGCGCAAAAACGGAACGTGGATCTGGTCGCCGATGCGGGCGGCACCGGCGAATTTAAGAAACAAGCGGCCAATTATGACGTGGCTTTGCTTGAACCGCAAGTCCGCCATTTGAAAAAAGAAATCACGAAAATCGCGGAAGAAAACAACATTCCCGTCGACCTTGTGGATCAAAGGGCGTTCGCTTTGATGGACGGCGATAAGGTGCTCGATCAAGTGCTGAAAATGGTTGGAAAATAAAAGGATTGAAAAATAAAGGGGGCATTCCGATGCATGTGATGGAATGGCTGGAAGACAAACTGATGGGTCCGTTGAGCAAAATCGCCCAAAACACGTACTTGCAAGCGATTCGCGACGCCTTCGTCATCTTCGCGCTTCCGGTCATCTTGACCGGCGCGATTTTCTTGATCATCGCGAACCCGCCGACATCGATCGATTGGGGCATCATTCACGCGTGGGAAAATGGGATCAAACCGATCCAAAACCAAATTCTGTTTCCCTTTAACTTAACGTTCGGCATCATGGCCTTGACGGTAGCCTTCGGGGTCGGTTACAGTCTCGGTGAACGGCGCGATCTCGACTCCGTCATGTCCGGTATATTGTCGATGCTCGCCTTCTTAATGACCGCTTTTCCGGTCACGGACATCACGAAAGTTCCTTTCGGCGACATTTTGAATTATCTCGGTGGACAAGGTTTATTCATTGCAATCATCTTAGGGATCTTGACGACCGAAGCGATGCGCTTTTTGCTGAAAAAAGGGTTTGCCTTTGAAATGCCGCCGGGAGTTCCGCCGTACGTCATGCGGACGTTCCGTGCCCTCGTGCCTTTCTTGTTGATCTTGCCGACCGTTTGGGCGATCGAGTGGATCGTCTGGGCCAATTTCCACATCACGCTGCCGCAAGCCGTGTTGGAAATCTTTAAACCGCTCGTCGCCGCGTCGAACTCTTATTGGGCGGCATTGGGCATGATCCTGCTCATGATGGTCTTGTGGTCGATGGGTATTCACGGCATGAACGTCGTCTCTTCGGTCGCTTATCCGTTCTGGATGAGCCAGCTCGCCGCCAACGCCAACGCGGTCAAAGCCGGTGAGACGGCGCACGGCATCGTCACCGAACCGTTCTTCCACATGTTTACCCACCTCGGCGGTTCCGGGGCGACGATCGGTTTGGTCATCTTCATGCTGTTGTCCAAATCGAAACAAATCAAGCAAGTCGGCCGCACGTCGATCATTCCGGCGATATTTAACATTAACGAACCGGTCATTTTCGGTTTGCCGATCGTTTTGAACCCGATGTTGTTCATTCCGTTCATTCTCGGTCCGGCCATCATCGTCACGATCAACTACATCTTGTTTGCGACGCACATTTTGCCGCCGATCGTCATTCAGCCGCCGTTTACGGTGCCGATTTTCCTCGGCGGATTTATCGCGACGGGCGGATCGGTAACCGCCGGTCTGGTGCAAATCATGGATGCGGCCATCGCGGCGCTCATCTACTGGCCGTTCTTTAAACGCTATGAACGGAGCCTGCTTGAGCAAGAAAAACAAGATGCCGCAGACGCTGAATAAAACGAGAGATAGAAAGGTGCGATCACGATGAATGAAGAAACCATTTTTCAGCTGATCTTGCACGGCGGGAACGCCCGCGGCGAGGCCTATGAAGCTTTGGATGCCGCAGAAGAATTCGATTTCGAAAAAGCCGAACAACATCTGAAAGAAGCGGAGAAGGAATTTTCCGAAGCGCACAAAGCGCAGACGGAAGTGATCCGTTCGTCGGGCGAATCGGGCGCGGAAGGAAACAATCTGCTCCTGATCCATGCGCAAGACCACGTCATGACGGCTCAGGCGGAGCTGAACTTGATCAAACGGCTCATCGACAGCTACCGCGTGATTCAAAAGCTTGAACAACGCATCGAACGCTTGGAAAACAAATAAACCGGCGCCGCGTGGCATGAGCGATCAAAAAGGCGCCGTGCCCTAGGATCAGCGAGAGGGCACACGGACAAACCGACGGCAGATCGGCCGGCGCGTTTGTCCGTTTTTTTTATATATGGACGCCGAGTGAACGGATCTCAGGATTCAAGGGATTTGCGCGTTCCTTGGTTCTCTCGGTTCGGACGCGTTGAAAGTCAGAACGTGGGCACCAGTTCCCTAGGCTCCCCTTTTTTCTTCGGACAGGGTCGGCGGCGTTCCGGCGGCGAGCCCGCGGTTCGGCACAAGCAGGATAAAGACCAACGCGGCCAACATGCCGAGCGACGTGTAAATGAACAAAACGGAATACCCGAACCAATCGACGAACTGGCCAAGCAGGGGCGGGGAAAGGATGGCGGCAACGGCTGACACGAGATAATACAGTCCCGTGCGCGTGCCGATGCTTTCCGCGCGTCCAATCGAGACGACGAAGGGATAAGAGTTGATATTGATGCACGCCCAGAACAGACCGCCGAGCACTAAAAATAAGCGGAGCCAGACCGTCGCATCGATGAATATCATTATTGCAAAACAAGCCCCGAGCCCGATGACGCCGGCCGTGATGACCGGTTTTTTTCCGAAACGGGCGCCGAGCCAGCCGCTCGGCAAGGTAAAAAGGAGGAACGATCCCGAAAAGAACAGCAAGGAGAACGACGCGGCGCTGTCGCTCATGCCCAAATAGTGGGTGCCGTATAAAGTGAACAGCGCTTCGATGCCTTGGTAAGCGACGAACCAAAAAAAGATGGCGCCCAGGAGGCAAACGGTCGTCCGGTCGAGTTCGCCTCTGAAGCGGACGGGAGCCGACGCACCGGCGGGCGGGTACGCGATGGCGTCGCGCTTTTCCTTGATGACCGAGGCGACGATCACAAGCGACAGGATCGTGGCCAGGGAGGCGGTAATAAAAGGGACGGGCGGCCCAATCTTGTAGAGAAAAGATCCGACGCCAAAAGCGAGCACCGATCCGATCCCGCCCATAAAATTGATGATGCCGTTCGCTTGCGAGCGCCGCGCTTCGTGCGTGATGTCCGGCATCAGGGCGACCGTCGGAGAGCGGTACAAGCTCATGGACAGGTTCATCAATACCATGAAAAGGATCAAAGTGGCCAAGCTCGTGCGAAAAGGGATGAGGGAAAAGAAGACGGCGGAAAGCGGCATGCCGATCAACAAGTACGGCATGCGTTTGCCGAAAGGGGTGTCGGTGCGGTCGCTCAAATTGCCGATCCAAGGCTGGATGAACAAAGCGAAGTAATTGTCGACGGTCATCAAAAAGCCGATGGCGGCCGTGCTTTTTAAGTAGTCATCGAGAAACAGCGGGACAAAGGCGTTGTAGAGCGCCCAAGTCAGGCTGATGCTGAAAAAGCCGAAGCCGAGGAGCCACACTTTTTTCATCCGTTTCACGACCCTTTTAAAGAGAGTAATGCGGCGAGTCGGTCGGGGTAATCGGTGATGATGCCGGCGACGCCCGCCGCGAGGAGCCGGGCCATCACCCCGGCGTCGTTGACGGTGAATGGGGTATAGTCGATGTCGACCGCTCGGGCCGCCTGGACGAACTTCGGAAGGACGGCGTAATGCGCCGCGTGCAATGCCGACGCACCGAGGCGCCGGGCGTAAACCCACGGTTCGTAGAGGCCTTCCGAGTACAGGATGCCGGTTTTCATTTTCGGTGCGATTTGTTTCACCTTTACTAAAGAATAATGATTAAAACTTGAAATGATGACTCGGTCGTCCATTTTGTATCGGCGTACGGTTTCCACCGTTTTTTCTTCAAGGCCCGGATATTGGACGATGCCGCTTTTGAGCTCCAGGTTCAGCATCACGTCCTTGGTTCTGACGAAGTCGAGCAGCTCTTCCAGCGTCGGAACGGTTTCGCCTTTATAATCCTTGTGGAACCAAGAGCCGGCGTCCGCCGCTTTCAGTTCGTCCAAAGTGAGGTCCTTGACGTAGGCGTTGATGCCGGTCGTCCGTTTGAGTGACGCATCGTGGATGAGGACGAGCCGGCCGTCCTTGGTCATGTGGACATCGGTTTCGATACCGGTCGCGCCCAGGTCGATGGCCTTGGCGAAGGCGGCCAGCGTGTTTTCCGGGCAGTGGCCAGACGCACCGCGGTGCGCGTAATTGATGACGAAACCCATAAACAGCATCCTTTCTTATCGATAGGGTTGAAGGCAAAACCTTGGAACGCATGATGTAAGGGGTCAATCGTCAAAGACGCGGGGTTAAGGGACAAAAAATTCGGTTGAAAATCGCTAACGGAAATCGTGGAATCTCATTTTATCATGTGTTGTAGAATAGTCAATATTTTCTCATAAAAAAGCCCGCCAACGATGCGGAAAAAGGTTGAAGTCGCGTGGTTTTTTCTATAAAACTGGCTGGCGTCCGCCCAAGGCCTTTCCGTTGCCTGAGAGATGACCGGCCCTTTTTAGCGATGGGATTTGTGCAGACCGAGCGCCTTCCAAATGGCGTCGTGGATGTAGGTGTTTTCATAAACGCCGATCAGTTGAGCGGCTCCCGGCCCCATCGCGGTTAAAGGGACATCAACGCCGGTGTGCCCGGTCGTCGTCCAGTCGAGATAGAACTTTTTATCGGTGTGGGCAATGGGAAAGGGACCGTCTTCTGATGAAATGGTCTTCCCGTCGCCGGATTCGTCGCTATTGTCCGCGGCTTCGATCGCCAGGCCACCGCAGTCGTGATCGGCGGTCGCGATGACCAATGTGTCGGGGTGGCGTTGGGCATAGGATTTGGCGACCGCCACGGCGCGGTCGAAGGCTTGCCCCGACTGAATCATTAAGGCCGCGTTATTTTCGTGGCTCATTTCGTCGATCGCTTCTTCTTCCACAACGAGAAAGAAGCCTTTTTTGTTCTTGGACAAAGTGTCGATCGCTTTTTTCGTCATGTCCGGAAGCGACACGCGCGGGTTGTAAAGATCCCCTTCGCCTTCAGGGCGTTGTTGGAACATTTCTTCGTTGGCAAACAGCCCGAGAAGCTTGTTTCCCTTGGCCGCATTCAGTTCCTTTTCGTTGCTGACATAGATATAGCCGAGCTGCTTGGCTTGTGCGACGAGGTTTCCCTTGGTGCCTTTGCTGGCTTCAGAAGGATCTTCCGCCGGGTTGTCCGGGAATTTTCCGGGATCGCCGCTTGGGTACCAATAGTCTCCGCCGCCGCCCAATATGACGTCCACGCGGCTGTTTTCGATGAACTGACGCGCGATTTCACTTTGTTCGGAGCGGTCTTTGACATGTGCGGCGAAAGCGGCGGGTGTCGCGTCGGTCACTTGGCTCGTCGTGACCAGGCCGGTCGATTTTCCAGCTCTTTTGGCGGCTTCCAAAACCGTTTCCACAGGTTTTCCGTTCGCGTCCACTCCGATCGCGCCGTTGTAGGTTTTGACGCCCGTCGCCATCGCCGTCGCCGCGGCCGCCGAATCGGTGATAAAGCCGTTGGGATCATCGGAATGAGTGTGAACGAGCCCGCTGTAAGGCAAACTGTCCATGGCCGTTGTCCCGTTGAGCCCTTGGGTGGCCAAGCGTATCGCCTCGCGCTGCGCCGCTCCCATGCCGTCGCCGATAAGGAGGATGACGTTTTTCGCCTTTCTGTGTGAAAGGGGCGATTCATCTTTGGCGCCGGCTCCGGAGAAAGGGAAAGCGACCGCACCAAGCGCCGTGAAAACGAGCCCCAAAGCGACTCCCGCCAACCGCCATTTGCCGAACTTCAAGTTTTCCACTCTCCTTTTATGAGGAAGTTTGTTCATCCCTACTATAAAGGAGAAGGGTTAAGAGATGATTAAACATTTGTAAAATTTATTAAAAGTTTAGAAAGATGAGCGTGTGACCGCGGCGACCATTTTTGCCGCCAATCCTGCCGTTTATCCCCATCATTCTTATTTGGTCACAGCGTGACGCGCCGGAAGCGAACCATACCTTCTTCGCATAGATTCGGAACTTGTTGTGCCGTGGATCGGCCATCCGATTGCGGCATCGGAGGCCATTCGATTATCAAAAATGAAGGTTCATTGGCTTTTTCCATTAGAAAAACTCATACAATCCGTTTGCGAAGTACGTATATTCCTCTTTTGTGATGGGCTTTTGCCCATACCCTTTAAAAAACGTGTGGACGTCCGATTCATGTTGAAACGCGTTGCGCTTCGGTCGGATGGCCAATGCCGCATCGTACCTTGGATCTCCGAAAGCGCCGTTGCTCCAATCGATGACGCCGACGATATTTCCATCGCGCACCAGAATGTTGTCAATCGTAAAATCCCCGTGAATAAGGGTGGAAGGGCCAGGCGTTGGCCGCTTTTTCTTTAGGCTGTCCAACAGCTCCCTTGTACCGTCCACGTCACCATGTGCGAGATAATCCGCCGCTTTGTCCAGCATTTCATCCAGCCACGGTTTGCGCCCCATGAGTTCGCGCGGGCATGGTGTGGCGTGGATTTTCGCTAGCATCTCTCCAAAGCGAAAAATCATTTGCTGTCTTTTATCCTCGTTCGTTTCTTTCTCCAATGCTTGTCGCAGCGGTTCTCCTTCGATATATTCCAACAACGCCCATGCTTCGTTTCGATGCTTGTTTTCTTGAAAACGGTAAACGGCGGGAATCGGCAATGACGAAGCGGATAAAGCCTTTAGTACCTTGGCTTCTCTCGCCAGCCACACACTAAACCGTTCTCCCTTCGCTCGTTTGATGACAAAGGTTCCACGCGCGGCTTTGATGACGGCGACATCGGATGTGTGTCCTTGTGTCGGAAAGCAGAGAGTACGGATCGTTCCAACATCGTCAAGAATTTCTTCAGGGATTTCACGAATCGTAAACAGCGGCATGGATCTCCTCCTGGATATTTCGATGTTCCTTGGGGGGTGCAAGACATCTTTTTGTATAGTAAAGGCGGTCCATCATTATCGATGCCATGCTATAATGGTACGACAAAAATGAGGAAAAATGTTGTGAATACTTAAGTGAGAAAGCGGAGAAACAAAGATCCCGATTCCGCCGATAATCGCCTGACTCATGTTCAAGCGGGATGACATGAAAGGAAAATCGATTTAGCCAATGTATCATCCAATGGAAACGTTTAATAGGCAAGAACCCAATGTATGGTCAGTGATAAAAAGCGTAAAGCCATTGAAGCCGGGTTTAGATCAACGAAAAGATGTAGTTATCAGGTGATCGGGATCGAAACCGGATCATCCTATTCATGTTTTGCCGATGGCTGTAAGTTCCGATGCTGGGGAAATTCCGTTTGAGGGGTTCCGGTGAAAAAACAATGGGAAGAGAAACGATGAAAAAAGCCGCTTTGCCTTGAATCCGTCCGGAAAAGGTGATATGATGGGAAGTGGCCTTCAACCGAGGCGAAATATTAAATATAAAAATCCATAATAATTATACTACAAGCCGATTGGAATGTCAATGCATGAACATTAATTTTTTTGGGGGAGTGGTGGCATGAGCCAGGAAGACAAAGAATGGCACGCCGAGCAAGCGCGCGTCGACCATGTCGTCGACGTCATAGAAGAAAAGCAACGGCGGCTTGGCGCACGGGCCGACGAATTAAAGCAAGGGATCATCGCTTTGCGCAAAAATTTCTGGGAAGATGTGACGGTCAACATCGATGAACCCGACGAAATCATCGAAACGCAGGCGAGCATTCATCAGCGAGCAGAGCTGTTGTCCGAGCGGGAAAGAACGCACGAACATATCAACCGTCAGCTGAAGACGTTGGAACGCCTGAAAGACTCCCCATATTTCGGCCGGATTGACTTTAAGGAAGACGGCTCAGGCGAACCGGTGCCGATTTATATCGGGATCGCCACCCTTATGGATGAGGGCGAAGAAGAATTTCTCATTTACGACTGGCGCGCACCGATTTCAAGCCTTTATTACGATTATTCCCCGGGTCCGGCGCAGTATGAGACGATGGACGGCACGGTGAGCGGTGAGATGACCTTGAAGCGCCAGTTCATCATTAAAAAAGGAAAAATCGAAGGCATGTTCGACACCGGCGTCACGATCGGCGACCATTTGCTGCAAGCGGTGCTCGGCCGCCACGCCGACACGCAGATGAAAAGCATCGTCGCCACGATTCAAAAAGAGCAAAACCGCATCATCCGCAATGAAAAAAGCAAGATGCTGCTCGTCCAGGGAGCGGCGGGAAGCGGCAAAACGTCAGCCGCGCTGCAGCGGGTCGCGTATCTTCTTTATGCCCACCGCAAAACGTTGAGTTCGGAAAACATGCTGCTTTTTTCGCCCAATCCGCTTTTCAACAGCTATGTGTCGACGGTGCTTCCGGAACTGGGCGAAGAAAACATGAAACAGACCACTTACAAGGAGTTCGTCGAAGATCGTTTGGGCGGGTCGTTCACCTTCGAAGATCCCTTCGAGCAATTGGAATATTATTTGGCCGCTGGAGATGGTGACGACACGAGGCGGCTGGCGGCGATTCGTTACAAAGCATCGCTCAAATTCAAAGCGTTGATCGATCGCTATGTCCGGTATCTGGAAAAGCAAAACTTGATTTTTAAACCGATCACATTTCGCGGCCGGACGCTTTTTACGCCTGAACAAATTCAGCGTTATTTTTATGAAACCGAGCGCACGCTGACGATTCCTTACCGCATGGAAAAAGTCGCCGAACGGCTGCTCAAGGAGCTCACGGACTTGGAGCGCCGGGAAGCGCGGGAACCGTGGGTGGAGGATATCGTCGAGGTTTTGGACGACAAGGTGTACCGGAAAGCTTATGAGAAACTGTATAAAAAAGGGCGCATCTCCGGCCAATCTTCCAACGACTTCGACGTCATGCGCAATTATTTGGGCCGGCTGATCGTAAAAAAACAATTCAAGCCGATTCGCAAGCGAATTAAGCGCTTGGCCTTTATCGACGTCCAGGCCACGTATGCGCAGCTCTTTAGATTGGCGCCGGAATTCGCCCGTGAGGACGGTTCTTTGCCCGATCAGTGGGAAGAGATCAGCCGCTTTACGATCGAACAATTGGAAAAGGACAATTGGTTGTGGGAAGACGTGACGCCGTTTTTGTATCTTCGCGACCACCTGATGGGGCGCATCGCCAATCGGGACATCCGCCACGTCTTCATCGATGAAGCCCAAGACTATACGCCGTTTCAGCTCGCTTATTTAAAGGCGTTGTTCCCGAACAGCAAGATGACGTTGCTCGGGGATATCAATCAGGCGATTTACGCCTACGCGTTGACGGCCCCTTCGGTTCTGGCGGAAGACGGAGATCCGGAAAAAGGCATCGAGAAGATCACGTTGTTGCGCAGCTACCGGTCGACCCGCCCGATCGTCGAATTCACCAAGCCGCTGATCCCCGGGGGCGAGCGGATCATCCCGTTTAACCGCGACGGAGAAAAGCCGACGCTTTGCGTTGTGGAAGATGAAGCCGCTTTGGATGAAAAGGTTGTCGCCAGAATTCAACAACTCCAGGCAGCCGGCCATCAGACGATCGCGGTGATCGGAAAAACGATGGCGGAAAGCGCGGCCATCTATTTCCGGTTAAAAGACCGGCTGCCCGTTCAACTATTGGATAAAGAAACGTATACGTTCAAGAAAGGCATCGTCGTCATTCCGTCTTATTTGGCCAAAGGTATCGAATTCGACGCCGTTTTGGTGTACAACGCGTCCAAAGAGCAGTATCGGAAAGAATCGGAGCGCCATGTGTTTTATACCGTCTGCACGCGCGCGATGCACGAGCTGCATTTGTTCTCCTTGGGAGAACCGACCCCTTTCTTAAAGAACGTCCCGCCGGAATTGTATACCGTGGTGGATGAATAATGGACAATGAAAGCGATCCAGCTTTTAAAGGCCGGATCGCGTCATGGCTTCGTCCTTGTTGGGCGGAGCTTTTTTGTCGGTCAGGCCGCGGATGCGCCCGTACCTTGAAATTTAAAAGTTCGCCTCGGTTAACGTCCAGATCAACCGCTGTACCCATTTTTCCTGGACGTCGGCATCCGCGTCCCGAATCTTATCCAAAACGGTCCATATTTTATAAAGGCTGTAAGTTTTGATCAAGTCGGACGTGGCGTTGATCGGACGCACCGATTGGTAAGCGGCGAGGAAGGCGCGATTCAAACGATCGGCGATTTGCGGATAATGGAGTTTGGTATTCCAGCACGTCCAAGCGACGTCCGCGAGCGGGTGAAACCATTCGGCCCATTCCCAATCGATAACCGCCAGTCCGCCGTCGTTATGGTCGAGCACATTGTGCGCGCCGAAATCCCCATGGGTGAACACCCAATCCTTTTGGGCCGTGTCGATGCAGGCAAGAAACGAACGGCTCGCTTCGACCGCCCATTCGGGGAGGAAGGGCGCATAAAATGGATAAGCCTCCGGGCGGGCGATACGGAGACCACGAGCCTCACCATCGTAGCGCCGCACATGAATGTCCTTGGCGAGGCGGACGCCCATCCGTCGGAACAACGCCTCGGAGCGCTCGATGTCGCCGGTATCCAAAATCGCTTGACCATTGACGCCTTCAATAAACGTCGTGACGATGGCGGAGAAGCCATCCGCCGATAGCGAATCGACCGATTTAGGGGTGTACGTCGCTTCTTGTAGAAAGGTGATCGCTTTGACTTCATTGTCGATATCGTGTTTGGAACGGCTCGCCACTTTCGCCACGAGGGGAGGCGGTCCTTCGAGGCGGTAAGCAGCATGGGTGAAGCCGCCGGACAAAGGGCGCATGCGCCCGTACTTTTTGGTCAATATTTCGATGATCCGATCCAAATGATCACAACCCTTTAAAATCTATAATTTATGTATGTGTGTTCCGCAAGCGCGCCTTCCGCCTGCTTCATGCCATATGTTGGAACGCGCTTGGTGCGGATGAGGGGAGAGGGTTCGGAAAAAGCGGCGGATAAACGGTTATTCCAGATAAAAGCGGGGAAAGGTCAACGTGAAGGTCGTGCCATGGTTCACCCTGCTTTTGATATCGACCTTGCCGTGCATTTTCCGGATGATTTCAAAACTGACCGTGAGGCCGAGGCCGGTTCCCTTTTCCTTCGTCGAATAATAGGGCGTGCCGAGCTGTTTGATGCGTTCCGGAGGCATGCCGCAGCCGTGATCTTTAACGACGATCTGAATGTGTTGGTTTTTGTTAAAGGCGTAGATCTCCAACGTGTTTTTGCCTTCCATCGCTTCGATGCCGTTTTTCATGATGTTGAGCAGCGCTTGCTGCAGTTCGTATTTGTCGCCCATCATCGTGAGCGACGGTTCGATCACCGAGACGATTTCGATGTTTTTTAAAGTCGCGTAAGAAGAGATGATGTTGACGGCATCTTGGATGACCTTGGTCAAATCAATGGTGGAAAACGTTCGCTTTTGCGGTTTGGATAGGGCCAAAAATTCGTTGATGATATTTTGGGCGCGGTCCAATTCGCCGATGGACAGCTGAACAAAGGATTTGTCCTTTTCTGTCAAATGGTCGCTGTTGCTCAGGAGCTGAAGAAACCCCCGCACGGTCGTCATGGGATTGCGGATTTCGTGCGCAACGGAAGCGGCCAGTTGGCTGACGATATTGGTCTTTTCGGTGTTGGCCCATTCGCTTTTCATTTCCAGCTGTTTAATGATGAATTCCAGAAAGAAGACCGCCGCGATTAACGTCACCCATGTCAAGAACAAATTAAAGGCGCTGAAAGTCAGATTTTTCCCCGATGCTTTATGAAGTAAATATAAAAATTTGGCCGTTCCGACGGCGCCGTAAAACAGGCTGAGCGCCGTAATTTTCCATTTTATCGAATATTGCTTGTAAAATCTCGCCAACCATGAAAGAATGCCGGCGCTGATGCCGTAGAATACCGCGGTCGCAATGAATTCGGGCCGGTCAAAGAGCAACGCGTCGAACGCCACGACCGCGCTCATTACCATGCCGGGCCATACCCCTATGTACACGAAGCTAATGATCACGGGGATGATCATTAAGTCGTTTGAATAGCTATACGTATAAGTCGTTCGCAGACTTAAAGTCAATATAAGGGATAGGAGGAGGGCGATAAAAAATTTGGACGTGATTTTGCCGTTTTCAATGTCGTCTTTATTGTTGATAAAGATGAGATATAAAAGCAGCGGGAATAGAATAAACAGGATATTGACCAGCGCGTCCGCTGTGACCGACCACATGGAGGATCCCCCCTATTCTCAAATCCCACTTTGTTATTTTTCATATAATAATTATATAGGAAATAGTGGGAAATGTCGGCAATAAAATAATAATGTTGCATTATATCGAACTTTGCGATCAACCGAATCATTTATATATCAGGCTCAATAAAGCCTATGAATCTTGGATTGAAATATGATTGTTCATAATATCGAACAAAAGGTTGTTTTAAATCAGGCGGCGTGTCTTCCGTGAATTGGATGGAGAAAAGGCAGTCTATGTTTCTCTCGATGCTTGTATCCTTCTTATTGTGTGCGAGTTAAACCTTGTTGAGGAACGGAGACGCCTTCATGTTGAATGCCAAAATTTAAAAAATTGTGTTGTCACGATATTTTCGCGATGGTAGAATGAAAAAGGTCGTTTTTAAAAAACGGCCGCGTACAGAGAGAAAAAGGGGGGAATGGTGATGCAGAATCAGTGGAACGGCGGGCAAATCACGATCTTGATTGCGGTGATCGCCGGGTTCATCTCCATGTTCTTTAAATGGACGAACGCGATATTAATCTCGCAGAATGGGTTTACTTCCGGCGCCTTCATTTTTCTCATTATTTTTATTTATCCCGTCATACAGCTCATCAGGCACAAACCGATCAATAAAATCGCCGGTCTCATCTTAGCTGTCATCGGCGTCATCGCCGGCATTTTTTATATCTCGTCTGCATCGGTCAGCCTGTTCGGCACGAGCGTCAATTTATCGTCGACCGGTCCTTATGTCTTTATCGTGGCGAGCGTCCTGTTGGCGATCGGTTCGCTTGTACAAAAAAAGCCGGCTTAATGTAAAAGCAGAGCGTTTGTGGACGCTCTGGGGATGACTTAGGATGTCCCCCGCTAGCGGGTCGCATCGACGTAAAGGATGCGCCAAAATGATCAGCCCGATAAAAGCCTTTCTTTTGGCTTTTATCGGGCTTGTTTTTTGTTCGCCGCCGCGGACAGGGACAGGGAACCGCCGGGCGGCTTTTTAATCGGCTGCCTTGAATAAAGACGTTATTTCGCGCGTTTCGCGGCTTCGAGGGCGGCCTCGTAATTCGGATGTTCGGTGACTTCTTTCACGTATTCCACGTAGGTGACGTTGTTGTTGCTGTCCACGACGAAAACGGCGCGGGCGAGCAGGCGCAAACCCTCGATGACGACACCGTAGGCTTTGCCGAAAGATAAGTCGCGGTGATCCGACAACGTGATCGCGTTCTCAAGTCCGGCCGCTCCGCACCAACGCTTTTGGGCAAACGGCAGATCAACGCTGACGGTCAGCACGGATACTCCGTCCAAGCGCGCCGCTTCTTCGTTGAAGCGGCGCGTTTCCGCGTCGCAGACCCCGGTATCCAGTGAAGGGACGGAGGCGATAATCCGCACCCCTTTGAAATCATCGAGCGTTTTTTCATTGAGCGCGTTATCGAGCACCGTGAAGTTCGGCGCTTTATCGCCTGCTTTGACCTCATTGCCGAGCAACGTGACGGGTTTGCCGCCAAAAGTGACGTGAGCCATTTCGAACACCTCCGCAATATATATTAGTTTCATCATAGCGCGATCCGGTGAGAAAAAGCAAAGAAAAAGCGACGTAAGGGACACAAACGACAGATATAACGGCTTGCACGGGCGCGGCGCCTTTAAAGCGCGCAAGCGGTCATTCGGAATTTGGTGGAAAGTGGCCGGACGGCGCGCCGCCATGAAAGCGGTGATGCTTCAGTCAAAGCGGGGGCTGATGCAACGCCTCTTAAAGCGCCGCAGGTGAAGATAGGGGCGCATGGCCCTGTCCGCTGGTTTTTCCGGTTTTGGAATAGGCGACGCCCGTTACCTGGCCGCGTTTACCGGTCTTTTAAAAATTGGTAGATCGCTGAAAAGTCTTGTTCGCGGTAACCTTTTTGCTTGGCTAAGGCGTAGAGCTCTTTGCCGGCATTGGCTAAGGGAAGCGCCACGTTTTGCTCAAAAGCGGTTTGGGCGACGAGCTGCAAATCTTTTTGCATGTGTTCGAGCGGAAATTCCGGCTCGAAATCGCCATTGACGATTTTGTCGCGTTTGCCGCGGAGAAACGGTGCCGCGGTCGCTCCGCCGAGCAATGTATCGACGACGTGCGCTTTGTCGAATCCGAGCGCTTCGCCGAGCGTGACTGCTTCGGCAAAGGCGGCCATCGACTGGGCGAGCATCAAGTTGATGACGATTTTCATCGCCGTGCCGCTGCCGACCTCTCCTTGATGATGAACCGCACGGCCCATGCATTCGAGCAGCGGGCGGACTTCCTCTAGATCTTCCGCCTTCCCGCCGACGTGAAAGACGAGTTCGCCTTTTTCCGCAGGGATTTTAGATCCGGCGACCGGTGCATCAAGAAAGCGGACGTTCCGTTTGCCCGCCTCTTGAGCCATTCGACGGCTGAAGGACGGATCAACCGTGCTCATATCGACCCAAAGGCTGCCTTCGGCCAGATGATCCAAAAAGCCGTTCTCGCCGATCGCGACCGTTTCGACGGCTTTCGGATTCGCGAGCATCGTAAAAACGATGTCGGCGTGTTCTGCCACTTCTTTCGGCGAAGCCGCCCAGCGGGCGCCCTGATTTAAAAGCGGCTCGGCTTTTTCTTGCGAACGGTTGTGCACGATCAGCGCATGGCCGTGCGCCAGCAGGCGGCCGGCCATCCGGCTGCCCATGATGCCCAATCCGATAAATCCGATCATTGGAAATCCTCCTCCGACATGGAAGGCTATGATTCGCGTTCAGAAATCGATGACGCTTGGCGACGTTTCTTCTTTTATTATTGATGATGCCCACCCGGGTGACAACTTTTTCGATTTTTTGCGGCAAATGGCCGTTGGTGCGGTCGGCATCGGCGAAGCGAAATCCAAACGGTTTGCGCACCGCTCTCGGCAGGCGTACAGGTGTCGGCAAAAAAGGACCGATGGTTGCCCATCGGCCCTTCGAAGTCGTCACGACGTTTTTTTCCCGCCGAACGAAACCGGTGTAAACGGCGGGGNCGTCGTATGGTGTTCGTTCGTCAAATATTCGAGGATGTGTTGTTCCACCGAGACGCCCATTTTTTGAAAACCGTCATGGCCGAACAGCACGTTAAATTCAAGGAAATAAGGCCAGCCGTTTTCGATCGCCACATCAAAGCCCGCGTGATTGATATCGAGGGCGCGGGCGACGTTTTCCACGAGATCGATGACGGCGCGCGGCACTGGGTCAAAGGCGATGCGCCCGCCTTGGGCGACGTTGTTTAAAAATCCGTCGCGTCCGGCAATGCGCCAATAGGCGCCGATCGCCTTGCGGCCGACGACGGCGATGCGGACGTCGCGGTCAATGTCGAGTTTTTCCTGGACATATAGAATTTCGTGCGTGTCGGCATAGTGGCGGAACTGGCTTTCGTTTTCGATCAGATAGACGCCGCGGCCCATGGAACTTCGGACCGTTTTGGCGACAAACGGGAACGTAAACGTTTCGAGCACGCGTTCGACGTTGGCCGGCGTGCTGGCCAAAATCTCCGTGTACGGAACGTGCTCCGGACAGAGCGCTTCCAACGCCCGGGTCATTTCGATTTTGTCGTGCCCCAGATGGAAGCTTGCCACGCTCGGAAAAATCCGTTTTTTCAAGGCATAATGGAGGGCGTTCACTTGCCAATATTCCGGGAACAACACCCAGTCCGCCTGCATGATGGCCTCCATATGCCGGTGCATATGTTCCGGTTTGATGTAAAGCGCGTGAGGAATACCGATCGTTCTCAGCGGGTTGAAGGTCACACACTTCACCGTTCTCAAGCTCCTGATTTATGAAAATCTCTTAAAGAACGAATTCCGCCGAAACTATTATAAATCGGGCGGTATAAAAAGCAAGGTGAAAGAGTTTTCGCGCTTGACGGTCCTGTATAAACGCGTTGATGATGGCATGCCGTTCAACAAATCAGCGATAAGGAGGCCACCTAACTTGCAAACATGCATGCGCCGGCCGCGTATAATAGGATCGGCCGGATTTGCGGCAATGATGGTTTTTTAAATGGGTTTGTTATGAAATGTCCGATTTAATCGCAGAAGGGTTATCGTAAAGGTTTTAAGTGGTCTTTCGGCACCCAACCGCTTTCTTTGCCGTTCGCTTTTTCACACCAGATCCAGCCGTTAAGGACTCTTATCCCAACCACGGTTTCCCCTACCTCGACATTTAACTCTTTAGCTGTATAATCATCCAATACCACGCCTACGCCTTCTTTTGCTTGGATGATTTGTTCCGGGACCCAGCCTTCCTGTGAGCCATCGATGGTGGAACAATAAACCCAGTTGTCCCAATCCTCGGGGCCATCGTATTTTTTTCCCAAGATGACGGATTGTCCCTTTGATAGAGTGATCGGATTCGGATAATTGCTCCGGTGTTCTTTTATTACTTCATAGTCCATGCCCATCCTCCTTGTTTTCCGAAAAGGGACAGTGCAGGCGAACAAACTTTCTCATTCTCTATTGTATCAAAAGCGACAATGGCCGCAATATTTTGCCAAAAACTAAAGGAGTGTTGGCGTTAAACAGGAGCGTCCGTTGAAAATAGGGCTGCTTTTTTGGAGTGCTCTTCTCGTAAAAGCGGTGGGGTGCCGGAGGAGCGATGCGGGCTTTCGCATTTCCGGATGGCGGTTGCGAAATNCCCGCCGTGAAACGCATCCAGGGCTTCCCGATCCCATGTCTGTGACGTCTGAAAGCCCGACGTCCGGTTGGACTTAAGTCTTATTCAAAAATAAAGCCGCGGCTCGTTTCGGTCGGCCGGGCTTTTTTTTATGCTTAAGACAGCAAAGGAAAGGAGGCGGCCTGATGAGCGTCACCGGCAAAACGATGATCGGATTGGTTTTCGTGGTCGTCGGCGCGACGGTCATGCTGAACATTTTCGGGATTCATCTCGGCGGTCTGGTCAAACTGGCGGTCGCCCTCTGCCTCGTGATATACGGCATAAAGAAAATCGCCAATGGGCAAAAATGGTTCGGCAGCGCCGTTCTGGCCTTCGGTTTACTCCTGATCGTCGGCATCCCCGGCTTGATTTTTCAGGCCTTGTTCGCTTTGATGATCGTCTATTTCGGATTCAGGCTTCTCACCGGAGGAAAACGGGAAGCGGTTCACGAAGGCGGGGTTCTCCGCTCGCGGATCGATGATGATTTTGATAGAGAATGGCAACGGTTCATGAAGGATTAACTCATAATTAAGGAGGTACCGGTGATGGTATTGAAACGCATGCGCGACATCCTCGTTGCGACCATTCACGAAGGTTTGGACAAAATTGAAAATCCGGTGGTTATGATCAACCAGTACTTGCGGGACATGGAAGCGGAGATCGACCGGGCGAAGGCCTCGGTCGTCAAGCATAAAACGCTGGCGGAAAGCTTTATGCGCCAAGGACGCTATGCGGCCGACATGGCGGAAAAACGGTCGCGTCAAGCGCAGTTGGCCTTTGATGCCGGCGAAGAGGATCTCGCCAGAAAGGCGGTCGGCGAACGAAAATATTATGAAGAACGGGCCGAGTATTACAAGGACTTGGCCGATAAAGCGAGCCATCAAGCGGCCGAGTTGGAAAAGGATCTCCGCCGGTTGCAGGACAAATATGAAGCCCTTCGCGATCGCAAGTTTTCGCTGATAGCGCGGGCGAATGCCGCCATGACCAAGGAGCGGATTCAAGCCTCCCTGCACCGATATAACGGAGAGTCAGCGCTCAGGGAATTCGAAAGGATGGAAGACCGCATCCGGGAAATGGAAATTCGCGCCAACGTCGCGGCGTTTTACGGCGCACGTTGTGCGGACGCCAAATTGGCGAAACTGGAGTGGAATGACGAGATCGAAAAAGAAATAGAACATATGCGGAAACAGAAGGCTCTTCGTGAAAACAAACCGGAAGACACCGATAGCGCGGAGGAAAGAGCCTGACAAAAGCGGCGGGTGTCACCGCCGCTTATTTTTACGCGGAAGCCATGATGGGAAAATCCGGGAGTGAAGGCGGGCGTCCGCCGTCAGCGATACGAAAGCCCGGTCGTGAAACGATTGTTTCGGCCGCCGGACCCCGGGCGTCGGACAGCGGCAAAGTGCTCTCTTGCAAGCTTGCCGGAATGAGGAAAAGCCGTGTGTTAAAGGGATAGCCCGCGTGGCCGATTGCGCGCAGGAGTGATCGCGGCGGCAGTCTGCCGGCTACGTTTTGCTTTCCCGGTGCAAATAGTAAAATAGAGACAGCGTGATAGCGATCCCGTTGAAAGGAGGGACATCGTGTCTTCAATGAACAGCTTGATCGGCGCGATTTTGATTTTGATCGGCTTCATCGTCTTGTTGACTCTCATCGGAATCGGAGCCATGCTCATCGGTCCGCTCATTTTCATCGTTCTCGGCATTGTCTTTTTGAAGAAGAAGCGGCGGCTGATCGGCATCATCCTGCTGGCTCTCGGCATCGTCGCTTTCTTTAACACAGTTTTTCATATCAATCTGGGTACCGTACTGGTCGCCATCCTATTTTTGTATTTTGGTTATCGGATGTTGAAAAGACGCGATGACTCGGATGGCCCTGCTTTTCAACGGGATCGCCGCAAAAGGCGCGGCCGGGACGGGGGAAGCGATTGGATCGACGCCGAAATCGAACGGATCAAGAAGCATATTCATCCGGACCCGGAGCCGGTCACGGCCGGCGGCCCGCTCTTCCAGCGTTCGTTTATCGGCGATCTTCATCTCATGCATCATCGCTTTGTGCTCGAGGACATGAATATTTGGCACGGCATCGTGGATGTGAAGATCGACCTGTCCAAAGCGATCATTCCCGAAGGGGAAACCGTGCTCGTGATCAACGGCTGGTTTGGGGACGTCGACATTTACATTCCGTATGATTTGGACGTGTCCGTCAACGCGACGGTCACGGTCGGCGAATTGGATATTCTCGATCGGCGGGCGGCCGGCGTTCAGCGCCATCTTTCCGTAGCGACCAAGGATTATAAGTTGTCTACGCGCCGGGTGAAAATCATAGTATCGCTTTTTATCGGCGACATTAATGTGAGGTTTTTATGATGAAGCGAAGGAAATTGGTCAACGTTCAATGGCGCGTCATTCAATATACCGTCGGAGCGGCGGTTCTGGCCGCGGCCGTCGCTCTCGTCGTTGCGGGTTACATGGAAAACGTCGAGCTCGGGCGCTTGTTGTTCCATCGCGTATGGGGCATTCCGAGCGGGGCTTTCCTCCTTGTGGTCGTTTTGGACGTCGGAGCCGCCTTTGGCTACGTTTTCGGCAAATCTTTGAAAAAACGGCTCGAGGAGCTCGTCGCCGCCATCTTGAGGTTTGAAAGAGGGAATTACGCGTACCGCGTCCCGGATCTCGGCGATGATGAAATCGGACAAGCGGCGCTTCACCTGAATGCCATGGCCGAACATATCGAGAACCAGGTCGCCTCTTTGCAGAAATTATCGTCGGAGAAAGCCAAATGGAACGAAGAGTTGAAGCACGCCGCCATCGCCGAGGAGCGGCAGCGGTTGGCGCGGGAATTGCACGATGCCGTCAGCCAGCAGCTCTTTGCCATTTCCATGTTGTCTTCCGCCGTTCGGGAAACCCATCGCGTCGATCCGGAGGCGACGCCGAAGCAGCTCGCGATCATCGAAGAGATGGCCGGGCACGCTCAAAATGAAATGCGCGCGCTTCTTTTGCATTTGCGCCCGGCCCGCCTTGACGGGAAAGGGCTGAAACAAGGCATCGAGGAATTGTTGGCCGAATTCCAAGCGAAGCAGCCTATCCATATTAAATGGAAAATCGATGATGTGGCCGGGATGCCGAAAGGGGTCGAAGACCATCTCTTCCGCATCGTGCAGGAAGGGTTGTCCAACGTGCTTCGCCATTCGAAGGCGAAAACCTTGAACGTCCGCCTCATTCGCTCGGAGAAGCAAATCCATTTGAAAATCACGGATGACGGCATTGGTTTTGATGTCAACGCCCAAAAGGCGTCGTCCTACGGGTTGAAATCGATCCGCGAACGCGTGAGCGAAATCGGCGGGGTGGTGGAAATCTTTTCGATGCCCGGCAAAGGCACGGAAATCGACGTCAAAGTTCCGGTGATAAAGGAGGCAAAGGAGCCGCATGATTAGAGTGTTGTTGGTCGACGATCATGAAATGGTGCGCTTGGGGCTGTCCGCTTATTTGTCCACCCAGAAGGACATTGAAGTCGTGGGGGAAGCGAGCAACGGGGAAGAAGGCGTACGCCTTGCGCTCGAGACGCGCCCGGATGTGATCCTCATGGACTTGGTGATGGACGGCATGGACGGCATCGAAGCGACGCGCCGCATCTGCCAGGCGCTGGACGATCCGAAGATCATCGTGCTCACGAGCTTCGTCGATGATGATAAAGTTTATCCGGCGATCGAAGCGGGGGCGCTCAGCTACTTGCTCAAAACGTCCAAAGCCGCTGAAATTGCCGAGGCGATCCGCCGTGCGGCCAAAGGCGAACCGGTTCTGGAAGCGGCCGTCACCGGCAAGGTGTTGTCCCGTATGCGGAAGAAACAGGCGCCCCTTCCCCATGAACAATTGACGGACAGGGAACGGGAAGTATTGAACTTGATTGCCGAAGGCTTGTCGAATCAGGAGATCGCCGATCGGCTTTGCATCGCACTGAAAACCGTCAAGGCCCACGTCACGAACATCCTCGCGAAGCTCGAAGTCGAGGATCGGACCCAGGCGGCCATTTACGCGCATCGGAACGGGTTGGTCAAATAAAAAATACGCCAAGAAAGGCGGCGATCGGCCGGACGGGAAGAACGCCGGCGTGCCTCGCCGTATTTTTTTATGGCCTTCGGTTTTACGCCGAGCCCCTCATGGATTTTTCCGAGGTTTCGTCCGGTGTCTTTTTGCCCGTCGGTTGCCGGTCTTGATAAGAACGCCGTTGATTCAAGTCCTATTCAAGGTTCGCTCCTCTCTTTTCTCTTGTTAGAATGAAAGGTGACGTGATGTCAGGGTCAATCTTTTTTTTAAACGCTTTTCCGGTCTGATCCGACTTTTCCTCGAATGAAAGCGCCCTTATCGACCTGCTTGAAAACTCCGCAACCACTTCTTTCTGGGTAATCCTGCTTATGAGGCGTTTTGGCTGTTTGTTGTTGAAGACGGCGTTTTTCCGATGGGATATAAATAAAAGCATAAGAGAGACAGCAGCAAAAAGGCGATCGGCACGGCGGACAGCAATAGCCGGAAGCCCCATAGCGCCGCCTCCGGCTGGACGGTCTGTCTCGCCGAATAGCCCGTGGACGCCAGCATCCATCCCATGATGACGGCTTGAAGCGAGACGCACCAGCGGACGATGAAGCCGTTGACGCCGAAATACAGGCCTTCACGGCGCAGGCCGGTGCGCTTTTCATCTTCATCGATGATCTCGTCGAGCATGACGTCCAACAGGACGATGAGGCCTGCCAATCCGACGCCGACACCGGCCGACGTGACGATGCCGAAAGCGAACGTACGGATCGCGGCGAACGGCAAGAGGGCGATGAGGAGAAGGCCGGTCGCGGCGAGCGCCGTTTTCCTCGGTCCGAAGCGCCGGGCCGCTTTTCCCCACAGATAAACGCACGGGATGGCCGTCAAAAAGATCGCGCCGAGCATGGCGGAATGTTCGGCGTCGGAGATGTGCAAGACATATTTTGAGAAAAACGGCAGCGCCGCCGGCAGGAGCGCAAACGTCAATTGGGCGCAAAAACTGCCCGCCACGTACCAAATGAACGAGCGGTTCACCAATGCATCGCGCAGCGCTTGAACCAAAGGGATCGGACGATTCGGCATGCGCGGGTTTTCCCGTATTCCGGTGAGGGTGAAGGCAAAGACGAGGCCGACCAGTACTCCGAAGAGGATCCCCATCGCTGGCCAGCCGACGCTTCCGTAAATCAGCGGCGGCAAGGCGACGCCGACGATCATGCCGACGAGGCCGAACATTTGCCGCCATGAAGAAACTTCGGTCCGCGTTTTCAAATCGGGATACATTTCCGGATAGAGCGCCGTCCAGTTGAGAACGACGAGCACGAACAACGTATCGTAAATCAAGACGGCGACGAGAAAATAGCCGAATAAGAGATGGCTTGGCACAAAGGGGCACCACAATAGGGCAAAGCTGGCCGCAAGCGGCGCAAAACCGATGGCGATGTAAGGCGTGCGCCGGCCCCAGCGGCTTTGAGTGCGGTCGGACAGATAGCCGAATATGGGATTCCAAAGCGCGTTCACCATGCCGTGAAGGACCATGGCGAAGCTGAGCCATGCCGGCGGGACGTTCAACACGTCGGCATAGTAGAAGACGATATACGTCGCAAAGGCCTGGCTCATGAGCTGGATCGCAAAATGGCCGGAGCTGTAGGCGACTTTTTTGCTTCCTGTTGCACGCGTTTGAGCGTTCATTTTTTCTCCCTCTGTTTTGGCCGGACATCTGGCGCCTGTTTTACATCTCGGCGGCGTCAACGTTCATGTGCAGCATGACCGGTGTCAGCACTTTAAATGCTTCCGCCAGCTTCCAAGGTGTGTCAGCTTTTTTCGCGTATTCCCGCGCTTTCGCCGTCAAATATTCTTTGACGAAGGCGAAATATTCGCCGCTGAATTGACTCTTGTGCGCGCCGATGGCCGCCAGTTTCTTCTCCCAATAGGAGTCGGCTGCGATGAAGGCATTCGGGGCGCGCGTCGTATAGAAGGCGACGGCGTGCACGGCGTGAGGGGCAAGGCCTTGGTGCCGATGCTCCGGGAAAAAATGCGGATTCCCGCTCGTTAAAGCACAAAAGGCGGCGACCTGTCCGGTGACGATGTGATCGAGATGCCCTTCATATGGAAGCCAAGGATCGACGGTAAAAAGGATTTCCGGTCGAACCGTGCGGATCACCCGGGTCATCGCTTCCCGCAGCTGTTCTGTATCGCGAAGGCGGCCGTCGGGAAAACCGAGCCAATGAAAATGAGAGACGCCGAGGATGCGGCCGGCCGCTTCGTGTTCCTGGCGGCGCATGGCGGCGATTTGTTCCGGCGCCGCATGGGGGTCGTTGCTGCCGGCTCGGCCGTCGGTGACCGTTAAATAATGGACATCGCATCCTCGGTCGGCGAGCCAGGCCACCGTGGCGCCGGCGCCGATTTCGTTGTCGTCGGGATGGGGTTGAATGAACAGCGCCCGTTTGATCTCCGTCAGGCGGTTGACATCAAACACATTCACAGCCGTCTCCTCCGTTCTCCGGCTTCTTGTCCGCATCAGAAATGTTATTATTATAAATATTCTTACCGAACGAAGACGATTCCTGCCTGGATATTCGCGTGATCATGCCGACTGTAAAAGGGGATTTTTCAAGACGCTGCCGGCAGCGGTTCGGGCGGATAAAGAGGATAAACAACGCCATTGTTTTCGAGTATAATAGGATGAAACCGATTACAAAAGGGGTGCTCCGATGGTCAACATTCTTCTCGTCTGCGCCGCGGGCATGTCGACCAGTTTGCTCGTCGCCAAAATGGAAAACGCGGCCAAAGCCCGAGCGCTTGAAGTGAACATCCGGGCGGTTGCCGTATCCGAGGCCGCTCGCCATCTCGATCAAGCCGACGTGGTGCTCCTTGGCCCGCAAGTCCGTTACATGGTTGACAAGGTGCAAAAAGACGCCGAGCCATACGGGATCCGCGTCGGGGTCATCGATCCGGTGCATTACGGAATGATCCATGGGGACGCCGTCCTTCAACAAGCTTTGCGGCTGCAAGGAAGTCACGAGAATTTATAATCGTGGCGGCGGTCGAGCCATCCCGGGCTTTCGGTAGGGAAGGCCATGGCTCGCCGCGGCCTTGCCTTGGCGCCTGGGCCATCAGCGGAAAAGATGAGAAAGCCCATCCCGAAATCCTTAAACCCGGTTGCCCCGATCCCCGCCGCGCCGATGCTTCCGTTTTAAAGCGGCCCCCTTCCGTTTATGCTATAGTAGGCAATGGAATCGGGAGGGGTTATCTATGTACGATGTGATCGTCGTCGGCGGCGGACCGGCGGGATTGATGGCTTCGGTCGCGGCGGCCGAGCACGGCGCGCGCGTCCTTTTGGTCGACAAAGGGGACAAGCTCGGGCGCAAGCTGGCCATTTCGGGCGGCGGCCGTTGCAATGTGACGAACCGCATGCCGATCCCCGAACTCATCCGCCACATTCCCGGAAACGGCAAATTTTTATACAGCGCGTTTTCCATTTTTAACAATGAAGACATCATCCGTTTTTTTGAAAATCTCGGTATTCGATTGAAAGAGGAAGATTTCGGCCGGATGTTTCCGGTGACCGACAGCGCGAAAACCGTCGTCCGCGCCCTCGTCCAAAAGGTGAAAGATCTTGGATTGGAAATCCGGGTGAACACGCCGGTGGCGAATGTTTTGTATGAAGAAGGGAGAACGACCGGTGTGGTCCTCGCCTCCGGGGAAAAGATCCGGGCCCGGAACGTCATCGTCGCCGTCGGCGGCAAGTCCGTGCCGCAGACGGGATCGACCGGGGATGGCTACCCGTGGGCGGAGGCGGCCGGGCATACGATCACCGATCTTTATCCGACCGAGGTGCCGCTCACATCGAATGAACCGTTCATTCAGGCGAGAACGCTGCAAGGCTTATCGCTCCGCGATGTCGCGGTATCGGTCCGCGATCCAAAAGGGAAAATCCTCATCACGCATCGTTGGGATATGATCTTTACCCATTTCGGGCTGTCCGGTCCTGCCGTCTTGCGCGCGAGCCAATTCGTCGTCAAAGCCTTGAAAAAGTTCAAGACCGATGCGATCGATGTGTTGATCGACGCACTCCCCGACGAGAACGAGGAAACCGTTTTTCAAATGTTGATGAGGCGGATACAACAGCAGCCGAAAAAAGCGGTGAAAAACGTGTGGAAGGGGATCGTGCCGGAGCGGTATCTTGTGTTTTTGCTCGAACGGATGGGCATCCATCCGGATGCCACATTTCACGACCTGCCGAAAAACAAAGTGCGGGATCTGGCGCACGCGTTGAAAGCCTTCGCCGTGAAAGTGAACGGGACGCTGCCGATCGAAAAGGCGTTCATCACTGGCGGCGGCGTGTCGTTAAAAGAAATTGATCCGAAAACGATGGCGTCCAAGTTAATGCCCGGTTTGTATTTTTGCGGCGAAATTTTGGACATCCACGGCTACACCGGCGGCTACAACATCACCGCCGCATTTGCGACCGGCTACACGGCGGGCCGCGCCGCCGCCATGCGTTGAGGCCGCCTGATTTGACACGCTTTCCGGCTCAGGCGTCCAATTTGAGACTGTCACAGTCGGACGAATCTGCCAAATGAGTCCGCCCGTTCATATAAATAATAAAAAAGCCGGGGCATGGCCCCGGCAAACCGTTAATAGGCAACCGTAAATCGTTGGCGGATGAATTTCGGGTTTTCCGCCTCGTCCAGGATGGCGACCGCAAAATCTTCCGCGGAAATCCGACTTTCGCCTTTTTCATCGGTCACGAGTTGGTTCGTGCCGGTGCGGTATTTCCCGGTTCTTTCCCCGGGCGCGATGAACGCGGCGGGGCTGATGTTGGTCCAGTCCAGCTCGGATTCCTGGCGATAAATGTCGAGGACTTCAGCGGCGGTTTGGGCAATCGCCTTCCACTCTTCCGGGAAATCCGGGGTGTCCATCAGTTGAACACCGGGGGCGACTTCCAGGCTTCCCGCGCCGTTCACCGCGATTAAACGGCGGACACCGGAACGTTTGACGCCTTCAATTAACGATTTCGACATGTCTATAAAGGTGCGTTCTTGCCCGTGATCCGGCCCGATCGAGCTGATGACGATGTCGTGGCCGCGCACGGCGTCGGCCACTTGGTCGGCATGGAGGACGTCGGCGGTGGCCACGTGCAAGTTGGCGTTCTGGACCGTCAGCTTCGCCGGATCGCGAACGACGGCGGTTACTTCATGATTGCGGTTCAGCGCTTCTTTTAAAATGCGTTTTCCGATCGTTCCCGTAGCGCCGAGCAAAGCGATTTTCATGGTTCATTCCACCTTTTCGCAGGATTGATGATTGAGAGGGCGTAATTGTAACGTAACCGATTACGTTACAACATCTTTGAAAAACCGTTTCTACGATCCGATTTTTTCGTTTAGGTTTTCCACGAGCTGTTCCATCGTCACATCGGCCAAGATCTGCTCCATTGCCGCCTGGGCGCGCAACAGAATGAGTTGGAGGACGGCCTCGATGTTGCCCCCCACCGGACACGCCGGATTGGGATGTTCATGGAATTGGAACAATTCTCCGCCGGGAACGGCGTCCACGGCCCGGTAGACGTCGAGCAACGTGATGTCATCGAGGTCTTTGATCAAGTATGCGCCACCGGAGCCCTTCGGTATCTTCACGAACCCGGCTTTTTTTAACATGCCCAAAATGCGGCGGATCACGACGGGATGGGTATTGACGCTTTGCGCGATCCATTCCGAGGTGCAGTGCGCATCTTTTGCGATGGCCAATAGCGACAAAATGTGGACGGCAACAGAAAAACGGCTGCTGATTTTCAACGCGTTCACCCTCTTGTTGTAACCATTATAGTTACATTTGGAGGGGAAGTCAACTTGGCCGACCTGTCCGGCCATCCATGACGCCGGATGGGTGTTCCAAGCGAACCGGGCATGTCGGCTATCTATGGACTATGAAAACATTAAGTAGCGGGTGTGATATTTTACGCTCATCACAAGGCCGATGGACATCATGCTGCCGAGCACGGAGCTTCCCCCGTAACTGATAAAGGGGAGCGGGATGCCGGTAATCGGCAAAAGGCCGATCACCATACCGATGTTCTCGACAACGTGGAAGGAAAACATGCCGACGACGCCGGCGCATAGATAACTGCCGAAAGCCTGGTTTGAATGGATGCCCGTCATGATGATGTGATAAATGAGGATGAAATAGAGGCAAATGACGAGCGCACCGCCGATGAAGCCGAAATGTTCGGTAATGACGCTAAAGATGAAATCGGTGTGGCTCTCGGGCAAATAGACGGCGTCGCCGGGGGAAAAGCCGTTGCCGTACACTTTCCCCGAACCGATCGCAAGCAGCGATTGATGGAGTTGATACGTCTGGTCGTTATTGATTTGCCCGCCGCTTAACCAACTCGTGATCCGGTTGAGCTGATACGTGTCGACGCCGATTTTCTTAAGCCATTCTCCGTAGCGGACGGCGATGTAAATGACCGCGCTCGCGAAGGCGGCGACGCCAGCGAACAATGGAATGAGGATTTTTCCGGAGATGCGCGAGGCGATCAGCATGGTAAAGTAAATGGCGATGATGACGAGCGAGGTGCCGAGATCGGGTTGCATCATGATGAAGGCGATCGGAACGAGCGTGATGAGCCCTGTTTTCAATACGAGCAGCCCATCGTCTTTTAATGTTTTGTTGTCCGGTTCATTGAGATGGTGACGGTCGATGACCCGGGCGAGGCACACGATCAGAAAAGGCTTCATCAATTCCGAGGGTTGGAAGGTGCCGATGCCGGGAAATGAATACCAGCTTTTCGCTCCGTTTCCGATATGGACGATGCTCGCGGGCGCGACCATCAAAAAACCGAGCGACGCCAGGCCGATCGCGTACAGCCCCCATGCCATTTTTTCGTATTGCTCCATATCAAAAAGCGTCATCGGCACGAGCATAACGGCGCCGACCAAAAACCACATCGCTTGTTTGACGGCGATATTGCCGAGCGACGAATCGCTGAGTTGGGCGGCGTAAACCGCGACCAAACTGGTGGCGATCAACAGAAAAAGGACGAACAACATATTGACATCGATGCGTCGGGCGATAGGGTTATTCCGTTCCATACGGATGCCACCTCCTCCGCAACATCAACCATGAATTTCCGCAAGGGTTAAACGATCATAGATGATCCCGAACGGCGTCGAAAGAAGGCTGGTCTACTCAATTTGATTACGAGCGCAATCCGCCTTCGGTTTCGCGCCGGGAAAATAGGCGGCGGATTCTCCGGGAATGGCGCCGTTTCTTCGCAGCCAGGGAAAAAGGGGCCAGCCCTCGTTTTTAGCCGTCATCCTGACACCTCACTACAAAGGAAAAAGATAGGAGGCTAGCCCCTATCTTATGAACAGTTCCGATTGAATTGGGTTCGGACGGTCTAAAAACGCCGGTTAGGCGTTCGCGCGCCGGCGGTAAGCGCCGTGGTCGACCGGTCCGACGTATTGATTTAATTTCCAGCCGTTTTTGATCGCTTCCGTGATGAACGCTTTTGCGGTGCGAATCGCGTCTTTCACATCGGCGCCTTTGGCAAGTTCCGCGGTGATGGCCGCGGAAGACGTGCAGCCCGCGCCGTGCGTATACGTCGTGTCGATCCGTTCGCCTTCGAGAATTTCAAACGTCTTGCCGTCGTAAAGCACATCGACCGCTTTATCGTGTTGGATTTTGTTGCCGCCTTTGACGAGGACGTATTTGGCGCCGAGCTCATGGATGACGCTTGCCGCCTCTTTCATTTGCTCGATCGTCGTGATCGGCGGCATTTTCGCCAGTTTCGCCGCTTCGAAAAGGTTCGGCGTCGTGACCAACGCTCTTGGGATTAAGTATTCGCGCAAGCTTTCCGTGTTTTCCGGGTGGAGCTCTTCATCCGCGCCTTTGCACACCATGACCGGGTCAATGACCACTTTTTCGATGCCGTGGTCGTCGATGTATTTGGCCGTCAGTTCGATGATCGCCGGCGAACCGAGCATGCCCGTTTTCATCGCGTCCACACCGGCGCCGACGACGATCGTGTCCAGCTGGGCTTTGACCGTATCGACGTCCACCGGAAAGACGTTGTGGAACCAACTATTATAAGGATCCATCGCGACGATCGTCGTTACGGCCGACATGCCGTAAACGCCGAGCTCTTGAAAGGTTTTTAAGTCCGCTTGCAGACCGGCTCCTCCCGAAGAGTCCGATCCCGCGACGGTTAATGCTTTTTTCATTTTGCATTCTTCTCCTTCATAAGAGGTTCGGAAATATCAATTTTATTATAATAATAATCGCCGGCTTTCGCCAAACGGATGGACTTGCCGCTCACATCGCGTGATGCGGCGCTCCATGAATCATTGCTGGATCCATCAGCCGCTGACATGAACAAGCAAACATCATCTACATATGGGTGGAAGGTTCATGAGGCTATGTTCACCATCCGGAAGCGGTAAAAACAAACCCTAAAAAAATAAACAGTGAAATCACTTTTCATTTTTCGTTTTCTTTAGATCACTCAGCAGTTGGAATATTTCTTCATACATTCTTTTATATTTTTATCATTTTTAACATCGGCTTTTAGCCCGAATCCCCAAACTTTGAACTGACCGTCTTCTAATTCCAATACTCCCTAAGCGTATATGCCATCCTTTACGGTGATTCTCTCTTCATAAGATATGGATTTAACTGTAAACACATAATAAAGCTTTTCAGAACCGATAAAAAAAGTGGGGTAAGGCAATTTTTTATATCAATCGACGTACTGTCCTTTAGCCGCTTGGATGAGCCGATCAGGCATAATAAATAAACTAACCGTCCAGGTGATCATCCATCTTCCGGTTTAAGTCTTTTAAATTTACCTTTTTGAATGGGACGTTTCGGTCATTTATCCCGGGAATTTTGCCAAAAACGCCGATGGTTAAGGATGCATGCTTGGTTTCATCGCTCTTGTTCTCTCCTATTGAACACCCAATGATCAAAATGAACGTTGCCGTGATCAGGATTTGAACGAAAATGGCGGCGTATTTGCTTTTCATCTATCATTTCCTTTCATACACACCAATGGTTGCATGAGTTTTATAAAGAGCCATTACGACTTTTTAATTCCCAGCCGATGGCAAATGCTTCGCTTAATTTTTTCGCTTTTTCGCACCCTTGATGATAAAGCTCTAATGCCTTTTCGATGGTGTCTTTGGACTTCCCGTATTGTTCCGCTTGTTCGAATGTGGCTTGGATGTCTTTCAGCTTGGTCAAAATGATCGGGTAGCCCTGGGCATAGCGGATGAGTTCATTTAATCGTTTGTATTTATGGGCCAAATCCGCCGGTTTTCCGTCGGTTTGGGTATTCCAGTCTTTAAAATATTGTTCTCTTTTTTCTTCTTGACTCAAAACGCCGGGATTTAGTAGGAGACCTTTGAAATCGAGCTCGTCAACGATATCGTCCACCATCGCCATGATTACACCGAGATATTGCTCTTTCGTCGGTGGTTGGATCGCGGGGTGGTCTTTGGTGGCTATTCGGCTGTCAAGGCGGCCATCGTTTTGAAAGACATAAAGATTGTCATAAATGATGACGCCGTCAGGCTCGTATTTGTATA
>JGI25331J36430_1000044_pt1 | contig 77355 bp, 70 predicted proteins | sample HigsolmetaAR206D_FD_36430 | JGI IMG/M metagenome (IMG submission 36430) | reverse complement strand
CGGGAAGGGATGTCAAATTGAAAGGCATTTGACATCCCTTCCCGAAGATGAAGAAAAAAATCCATGGAAGTTAAGCCGAAAAAATGAAGGGGTGGTTGAAAACATTTGCCCATAAATTTACACAATAACCTGGACTTGACTTGTCTATGTTAAGGAATCATAGAAAAATGACGTTCTTTCTTCATATAGGGTGCGTCTACGTTAAGGAAGCACGATAAAACGAGGCTCTTCCTTCACATAGAGCGCGTCTACGTTAAGAAAGCACGGAAAAACGAAGGCCTTTCTTCACATAGAGCGCGTCTACGTTAAGGAACCGAGCAAAAAGTGCGTTGTTCCTTCACATAGAGCCCGTCTATGTGAAGGAAGCATGAAAAAATGACGTTCTTTCTTCATATAGGGTGCGTTTCAAGTGCAAGCCTTTCCCTTTTTTATAAAAGTATGTTCATCCGGAGATGATAAGCCTGGGACTACTTTAGATCCCGGTTTATTCATTGGGTTCTGCAATCGCATGGAAATCGTGTGCATCAAGCGGCACGATTTTTGTTTTTCTTGCGACTTTGTACCCGAACCACAATACGAGAAAGAATGGAATGCCGAGATAGGCCGCAATGACATTTCCCCAGTTGATATGCGGGGCGAGGAATGCCTGGTAGTCCTGGGCGAGTGTCACAATCAGGCAAACGGCAATGGCAAAAATCGGTCCGAACGGATACCATTTCGCTCTGTAAGGAAGTTCATCGAGCGAGTGCCCTTGCGCGAGAAAAGCTTTGCGGAACCGGTAATGGCTAACGCAGATGCCAAGCCAGAAAATAAAGCCGGTGATGCCGATCGAATTCATAAGCCAAATATACACAACACCGTCCCCGAAAATGGAAGTGAAAAACGCAAGCATGCCGACAACTGCGGTTAAAATCATGGCCGGTACCGGGACGCCGCGCCTGTCAAGCTTTGAAAAAATGCGCGGGGCCTGTCCTTCTTTTGCCATCGCGTAAAGCATGCGCGTGGATGCGTACAGGCTGGAATTGCCGGCTGACAGAACGGCGGCCAGGATCACGGCATTCATCATCGAAGCCGCAAAGGAAAGGCCGGCTTTTTTAAAGACAAGCGTGAACGGGCTGACGAGAACATTCTCGCTTTTCAGACTGCTGTTTGTATACGGGACAAGGAGCCCGATGACAAGGATGGCAAGCACATAGAATAATAGAATTCTCCAGAAAACATTTTTAATCGCTTTCGGCACATTTTTCGCCGGATTTTCGCTTTCTCCGGCGGCAACCCCGACAATTTCCGTCCCCTGGAACGAAAAACCGGCCGCAATAAAGACGAGAAAAGTGCCGAGAAACCCGCCCGGAAACGGTGCATTCCCTGTTGTGAAATTTTTTACGCCGGTTGCTTCCCCGCCAAGAAGGCCAAAAACCATCAATAAGCCGACAACGATAAAAAGAATAATCGTCGCCACTTTGATGAAAGAAAACCAGTATTCCCCTTCGCCGTAACCTCTGACAGTCAAATAATTAAGTAGAAAAATAAGTACAAAAAAGGACATGCTCCATAATAGTGACGGGCTGTGCGGAAACCAGAATTTCATGATCATAATTGAAGCAGTCAGTTCGGCGGCAATTGTCATCGCCCAGTTAAACCAGTATGTCCAGCCGAGTGCAAATCCGAAAGCGGGATCGACGAATTTTGTCCCGTATGTGCTGAATGCGCCACTTGTCGGCATGTAGGCGGACATTTCCCCGAGGCTTGTCATGACAAAATACACCATTGCGCCAACCAGTGCGTATGCCACAAGTGCTCCGCCCGGTCCCGCCGAATGGATCGCCGCGCCGCTCCCGAGAAACAGGCCGGTTCCGATGGCGCCACCGATCGAAATCATAGTTAAATGGCGTGCTTTTAGTCCTTTTCGGAGAGTTCTGCCCTGCTGCTTTGAAAGATGGATGTCCTGCTGCTTTTCCAATTCCATTTTTCTTTTCCCCCTTCGTTCGTTTCGTAAGAGCGCTTACAAAGCATATGCATCTGCATATATTATCATATCAGGACTATTTGCAATTTTCATGCCAAAGGGTGAGGAACCATTTTTCGTGAAGCAAACACTGCATATGCAAAAATTTTTTGCATGTGTGCGAACGCTTTTGTTGATGCTGCTTACATGCCGCAAATGGGGGCGCCTTTCCACAGTTCAGGATGCAAAATCAATTTGCATGTGGGCGTAAAATAACGTCAAAGGGGGGTCACACATAGACGTGGCGAACAGGAGACGATTGTGGCGTCTCCGAGGCACTCAGAGGTGGCGAGAAGGAGACCCCGGTAGCCCGATTCCTGCCGGGGTGCGAATAAAAATGCCATTGCGTTTGGAAATGCAGGGACATTGTGCACACCTAAAGTTAGGCACAGTTGAAACCAAAATACCTCTTTTTTACGCAAAAATAAAGCGGGAGATTGTTCAGCCACCAGTTTTCAATCCAATGACAGCATTTTCCCGCACGCCCAACGTATGAATATTTTGTTGTATAATAAAAGCAAAGTAAAAAGAAAACGGTGATAAAAGTGAAAAGCAACTTTTCATTTTTTAAAGGGAAATGGGATGTTCTTGCAAATTTGGGTGAAACGGCTGAGAAAAATGTTTATCAGGATCCGCATACAACGATTATGAAGCTGAGGTTGTTTGCCGAGACGTTGACCAAGTTCGTACTGGCAGCCGAAAATATCAAGGAAGCATACGGAACATCCCAAGTGGATCGTATCCATACGTTGCGCAGAGAAGGTTTGATTGAGCCGGAACTGATGGATATTTTTGAAACGCTGCGTCGCAAGGGCAACCAGGCCATGCACGAAGCCCTGAAATTTACAACAGAGGAAGCAAAAGCACTGCTGCGGCTGGCTTTTCGCCTGTCCATCTGGTTTATGGAAGTATACGGAGAATGGGATTTTCAAGCACCGGAATATATAGAGCCGAAAGAGCAGAAGAAAGTTGATACGGAACAGCTCCAGCAGGAATACGAAGAGAAGCTGAAAAAGCTTGAAGACGAGTTAGAATCTATTAGAGCAAAAGCTTCTGAAGAAAATGCGGAAGCGAAAACGGAACGGAAAAAGAGATCCGCAACCTTTATGCGCCGCCATGAACTGACGGAAGCGGAAACACGTGCCATTATTGATGAAAAGTTGCGTGCGGCCGGCTGGGAAGCAGATACAACGTTGTTGAATCATTATACACATGGCACAGTGCCTGAAAAGAACCGGAATATGGCCATTGCGGAATGGAAAGTTGGCAGAGGCAGAGCGGACTATGCTTTATTTATCGGTTTGAAATTGGTAGGGCTCATTGAAGCGAAGGCGAAGAAAAAGACGATTCCGAGCGCGCTGGAAAGCCAGACAAAAGTTTATGCAAGACAAGTGCGCAAAATGGAAAATGAAGAGATTTTACAAACGCGAAATGAATATAAGGTGCCTTTCCTATACGCAACCAACGGCAGGCCTTTTTTAAGGCAGCTTCAAGAGGAATCGGGCATTTGGTTTTGGGATTCCCGTAAGCCGCTTGAACACGCCCGTCCGCTTGAAGGCTGGCACTCTCCCGATGATTTGCTCATGTTACTGAGCCAGGATGATGAGGATGCCAATCAGCGGCTTGAAGAAGAAAGCATCTCGAAATTCGGATTGCGCCCTTATCAGGAAAAAGCGGTGCTGGCAGCCGAAGAAGCACTGAAAGCCGGACAAAGAAGGATGCTCATCGCAATGGCAACAGGGACCGGGAAAACCCGTACCGCAATTGCGCTCATGTACCGGCTCATTAAATCGAAAAAATGCAGGCGCATTCTTTTTCTTGTCGACCGCAACTCACTTGGGAAACAAACGGAAGATGCCCTGAAGGATACCAAGATTGAAGGTTACTCATTCTCTGATATTTATGATGTGAAGTCGATCGGGGACCTTTCACCGGAAGTGGCAACAAAAGTGTACATCGCAACGGTGCAAGGGATGGTGCGCCGGCTGTTCTACAGCAATGAAGAAAAAATTCCGAGCGTCGGGCAGTACGATTTTATTATTGTAGATGAAGCGCACCGCGGCTATACAAGCGACAGGGAAATGTCTGAAGATGAGCTATTGTTCAGGGATCAAAACGATTATGTCAGCCAGTACAGGCGTGTTCTTGACTATTTTGATGCGGCCTGTTTAGGGTTGACCGCGACACCGGCGCTTCATACAACGCAAATTTTCGGCATGCCGATCTTTAAATATTCGTACAGTGAAGCGGTACTGGACGGCTATCTGGTTGACCATGAGCCGCCTTATGTATTCAAAACGGAACTTTCACAAGCGGGGATCACTTTTGAGAAAGATGAAGAAGTCGAAGTGTACGATGCGGGAAACGGCGAAATTCAATTAGAAAAAATGGAAGATACCCTTCATTTTGAAGTTGAACAGTTTAACAAAAAAGTGATCACGGAATCTTTTAACAGGGCGGTGCTGAATAAACTGGCGGATTATATTGATCCGTCCGGTAAAGAAAAAACATTGATTTTTGCTGCTACCGACCAGCATGCAGACCTGGTTGTCCGTTTATTGAAAGAGGCATATGCCGAACGCGGCGATGAGATAGAAGATGATGCCATTATGAAAATTACAGGGTATATTTATAAGCCGCTCGATGCCATTAAACGTTTTAAAAACGAAAGGCTGCCGAATGTTGTTGTGACGGTTGATCTGCTCACGACCGGTGTGGATGTGCCGGCCATTACGAATCTCGTCTTTCTGCGCCGCGTTCAATCCCGTATTCTGTATGATCAAATGCTCGGCCGCGCCACCCGCCTTTGCCCTGAGATCGGGAAAAGCCATTTTAATATTTATGATGCTGTTGGGATTTACGATAAACTTCAGCCTTATACAGAAATGAAGCCAGTCGTGAAACAGCAACATGACAGCATTGGCGAGCTGTACGAGTCGCTTGTGAACGCGCAAACGGAAGAAGAAGCCAAATTTTTCCGCGATCAGTTGGGCGCAAAAATCCAGCGGCGCAAACAAAGGCTTAGTGAAGAAGCAAAACAGAAATTTGAAGAGTTGTCCAATGGCAAAAATATTGAAGACTGGGCGAAAGAAATTCAATATTACACGCCGCAGGAAGCAAAGCAAAACAGCCTCTTGTTTGAGTACATGGAAAATTACCGGACAGGTGGAGATAAACGCTATATTTCCAATCAGGCAGACCGGGTAACAGCAGTCATCCGGGGCTATGGTGAAGGGAATGAGCGCCCTGAAGATTACCTGGATGGATTTGTAAAATTTATTAAAGAAAATATCAATGAAATTCCCGCACTCCACCTCGTTTGCACGCGCCCGAAAGATTTAACAAGGCAGGACTTGCGTGAATTAATTACGATACTGGAGACGAAAGGGTTCAAACAATCCCACTTGCAAACGGCCTGGAAACAAACGAAAAATGAAGACATTGCGGCCGATATCATCAGTTTCATTCGCCAAGCTGCATTAGGCGAATCGCTTATTGACCATGAAACCCGGATCAGGCGGGCGATGCAAAAGGTGTACGCCCTGCATGACTGGACGCCGCGGCAGAAAAAATGGCTGCAGCGGATTGAAAAGCAGTTGCTGCAAGTTCCCGTGCTGGCGCCAAACCCGGAAGAGGCGTTTGGGGAAGAACCGTTCCGCAGCCAAGGCGGGTATAAGATTTTGAAACGCGAATTTGGTGAGGAAATTGATAGGATTGTGGATACAATTAATGACAATCTGTATGTGATATAAATACACCCAGTTCATCCATTTGGATTTTGGCAGTTGGATGAACTGGGTTTAATTATTTTGGAAGACCCGATATTTAAAGCTTGTCGAGAAAAACTTGACAGAAACATGGACTTTTTGAGGTTTGGGCATATATAATATACATATACAATTGTATATGTATAATTACATATGCTACGGAGGGGATTGCAGTGTTCAATAAACCCCCAATAGAAATTGAATTTGAAACAAGGCAGGAAAAAGAAGCTTTTATCAAATGGGTTTTGGAACCAAGTGCACCATCAGAAGAGCTAAAACGCTTGAATCAAATTCGGAAAAAAGCAAAAACAGTACAAATGCTGCAAAATCAATTCGGGCGAAGCCATTCTCAGAACAACACAGAAGCCTCTGCAATTGTCAGGAGAAAAGGCGTGCAGAAAATACCAAGTTACACTCTTAAAAGTCACGCCCTGCAGATTATAAATAATAACGGCAAATATACCAGTGGTGTTTCTTTGGATTTAAATAAAAGGAATGTCGGCAGACGAAATAAAAATTCAATACATGGTGGTAAGGGGAAAGTATGAAGCTTGTTCCTATAACACAAGTTGACCGGCGGGTTATTGAAGATTTCACATGTTTATTTCCTAAGTATGAGAAACACCAACAACAGCTGAAAAAGGATCATGAAGAGATTGATGAATATCTAAAAGAAAAAGCATTAAAAAATCATTTAAATAATTTAGTAAGAACCCACCTCCTTTTAAATGAAACCGAAAATAAAGTGATTGGGTTCTTTTCTTTGTTTAACGATAGCTGCTTCATTTCTAACAAAAAAGAAAAAAACCTAAAGTTTAAACAATTTGAAATTAATAGAGGAGAAGGAATCACTGATCTTCCATCTATCCATCTCCATAAGTTTGCTATACATCAATCATATCAGGGAAAATCCTTTGGAGGTATGAAATTCAGCGATTATTTATTGAGTTGTGTGTTTGATACAGTAGTAGCTGTCACCACTTTGTCGGGATGTATGCTGATTATATTGGAAGCAACTGATAATGCATTTGCCTATTATCAACATCGTGGTTTTAAAGTATTAAATAAAAAAAGTGGAAATACATTGCCTTTAATGATTTTTAAGGTTAATGATATCCCAAACTGCTAGTTGTGACAATTATTGTGAGAAAAATGATAAATGAGAAAGCAGGAGAATGATGAATAACCAGGAGATCGTACAAAAGCTTTGGAACTTATGTAATGTTTTACGTGATGACGGGATTACATATCAGCAATATGTGACGGAATTAACGTATCTGCTGTTTTTAAAAATGATGAAAGAACAAGAAAAGGAGTCTGCCATTCCGGAAGGCTATCGTTGGGATGACCTTGTGACCAAGGAAGGAACGGAGTTAAAAACATTTTATCAGCATTTGCTGCTGCATTTGGGCACAAGCGGCAATGAAATGCTGCGCGATATCTACAGCGATGCAGCGACCAGCATTTCAGAGCCGAAAAACCTTGAAAAAATCATTAAATCGATTGATGCCCTCGACTGGTACAGCGCAAAAGAAGAAGGGCTCGGTAATCTGTATGAAGGACTGCTGGAAAAAAATGCGAATGAAAAGAAATCGGGAGCAGGGCAATATTTTACACCGCGCGTCCTGATTGATGTCATGGTGCAGCTGGTCGACCCGAAAATCGGCGAGCGCTGCGCGGATCCGGCAGCCGGCACTTTTGGCTTTATGATTGCAGCGGACCGTTATGTAAGACAGAAAACGGATGACTATTTTGATCTGGATCCGCAAATGGCGGAATTCCAGAGAAAGGAAGCTTTCTCCGGGATGGAGCTGGTAAAAGACACGCACCGTCTTGCATTAATGAATGCCTTGCTCCACAGCATGGAAGGACGCATTGAGCATGGCGACTCTTTATCCAACAACGGGAAATGGATGAAAAATCTGGATGTCATTTTAACCAATCCGCCTTTTGGCACAAAAAAAGGCGGCGAACGGGTATCGCGTGATGACTTGACGTTTGACACATCGAACAAGCAATTGAATTTCCTGCAGCTGATCTACAATGCCTTAAAAGATGATGGCAAAGCGCGCGCAGCAGTCGTTTTGCCGGATAATGTGCTGTTTGAAAGCGGCGTTGGTGCGCAAATCCGCCGCGACTTAATGAATAAATGCAATCTGCACACGATTTTAAGGCTGCCGACCGGCATTTTCTATGCACAAGGCGTCAAAACAAATGTCCTGTTCTTTACGAGAGGAAAAACCGACCGGGACAACACAAAAGAAGTGTGGGTGTATGACCTCCGCACGAATATGCCGTCATTCGGCAAACGCAACCAGTTGACGATGGCGCATTTCGAAAACTTCATGAAAGCCTACGAAGCCGAAGACCGTTCCAAAGTGGAAGACGAGCGCTGGAATATGTTCACACGCGAAGAAATTGCAAAAAAAGACGACAGCCTCGACATCGGCCTGATCGCGGACGAGTCGTTGTCCTCATACGAAAACCTGCCGGATCCGGTTGAATCGGCAGAAGAAGCGATCGCAAAACTGCAACAGGCGATGGATTTACTGGGCGAAGTAGTGGATGAGCTGCGTGCTGTGGAAATGGATGAGGTGGTCTTGAAGTGAGAAAGAAGCAAAAGACCATGGAGGAGTTATTGGAAGAAGCTTTGGTGCCGGAAAAAGAGCAGCCGTATGAAGTACCGGGGAATTGGGTGTGGACATATACCGGTAGTATTGCAGAAGTAGTAGGGGGTGGAACTCCTAAGACCAGTGTTAAAGAGTTTTATAAGGGCGGCACAATACCTTGGATAACACCTGCAGATCTATCGGGATATAAAAAGATTTTAATTAGCAATGGAAAGCGAAATATTACTGAATTGGGTTTGGCAAAGAGTTCAGCAAAAATGCTGCCGATAAACTCGGTTCTGCTTTCTTCAAGAGCGCCAATTGGATACGTTGCAATTGCTTCACATGATCTTTGCACAAACCAAGGTTTTAAGAGTTTTTTGCCAAGCAAAGCATACTATCCTCAATATTTGTATTGGTATTTAAAATCATCTAAACCATACTTAGAATCTATGGCAAGTGGAAGTACGTTTAAGGAGATTTCTGCAACAAGGTGTAAGGAAATTATGGTTCCGTTACCGCCCTTAAATGAACAGATACGAATTGCGAATAAAGTAGAGCGGCTTTTAAGTAAAATCGACGAAGCAAAGCGGTTGATTGAGGAAGCGAAGGAAACGTTTGAACTTCGCCGGGCGGCTATTTTGGATAAGGCGATTCGTGGGGAAATGATGGAAAAATCCCATATATCAAGAGAATCAAACGCCAATTTGTATGAAATTCCAATTAATTGGAAATGGAAGACTTTTGGTGATGTAGCACAAGTTTGTTCGAACTTAGTAGATCCAAAACAATACCTAGAGTTACCTCATATTGCTCCAGACAATATTGAAAAGGGCACTGGACAATTACTAGAATATCAAACAATAGAGGAATCAAAAGTTAAAAGTCCGAAACATTACTTTAAAAAAGGACAAATTTTGTATTCCAAAATTCGACCGTATTTATCAAAAGTAATTATAGCTGAATTTGAAGGCCTATGCAGCGCCGATATGTACCCAATTGAAACGGATTTAGATGCCAAGTACCTGTTTTGGTATATGCTCTCTCCTTTTTTTGTAGAAAAAGCGTCTACCGCAGGGTCTAGGTCTGTTCTGCCAAAAATTAACAAAAAAGAATTAGGAAACATTCCTATTCCCGTTCCACCTAAAGAAACACAAAAGAAAATTGTCCGAATAATTGAAAGTGCCTTATCACGTGAAAAACAGACTATAGGATATTTAGAAAGTATTGTTGGTTTGATGGAAAAGCTTAAACAATCCATCCTCTCCAAAGCCTTCCGCGGCGAGCTTGGAACAAATGACCCGACCGAAGAAAGTGCGATCGAGTTATTAAAAGAAGTGCTGCAGGAACAAGTGAAATAAGCGTAATCATGGCAGGGGCTGTTTGTTGAGTCCCCTGCCTTTTTCTAACCTGCCTGGCTAGAGGTGATCTTTGAAGCCGGCTGTGTTTTACCACGTCAAATCCCGAGCCGTTTCATCCGGTACTGGAGGCTTTGCCGGCTCAATCCGAGCTGCTCTGCTGCTTTTGATATATTCGACCCGTTTGCCTCAAGTGCCTCTAAAATGCATTGTTTCTCATACTCAAGCAGCCGGTCTTTTAAAAGCGGTGATTTTTCCGCCGCCGGAGTGTAGTGGCCGGACTGCCGGTACTGCATGGGCAGGTGGCGGAGTTCAATCATGTCTTCCTCCAGCATGACATTCATTGCTGCCTCAATGATATGCTCCAGCTCGCGTATATTGCCAGGCCAGCGGTACGAACGGAAGAAAGTAAGCACTTCCGGTGTTATCCCCCTGACATTCATTTGAAAAAGGGTGTTGTATTTTTGAATAAAGTGGCGAGTGAGGAGCGGCAAATCTTCCAGCCGGTCCCTTAACGGTGGAATAAGCAGCGTCACGACACCAAGCCGGTAGTACAAATCTTTGCGCAAACGATGATTTGTAATTGCTTCGTACGGCGTTTCGTTCATGGTGGCGATCACGCGCACATCGACCGGCTTTTCCTGCGTCCCCCCGATCCGCTTCACTTTTTTCTCTTGCAACACTCGCAAAAGCTTTGCCTGTAAATGAATGTTCAATGCATTGATTTCATCAAGCAGAAGCGTGCCACCATCCGCCTGTTCGAACAGCCCTGCGCGGTCAACGGCCCCTGTAAATGCCCCTTTTTTCGTACCAAATAAGATACTTTCAATGAGATTATCGGGAAGCGCTGCACAGTTTTGCGTGATAAACGGTCCCCGGCTTCTTTCGCTTTCATAATGGATGCTCTGTGCAAACAACTCTTTTCCCGTCCCGGTTTCGCCGATAATCAGCACATAGGAGGAAGTACGGGCGGCGCGTTTTGCAAATTCAATGACTTCAGAAACTGCCTTGCTTTTCCCAATAATATGGTGAAATGTGTAACCGGTATGGGGCTCATGATTCCGGCGGATGAGACGCTCGATTTTCGTAATGTCCTCCGCAATTTCAACAGCACCCATCAATTTCCTTTTATAATAAAACGGATACGTATGGTTGACGGAGGTGATTTCGCGGCCTTTATTGTTAAAATACGTCTGCTTGACAAGATGGCTTTCTTCTCCGGTTTTGAGCGCCTTTAACAGGGTGCTTTCTTCACTGCTGCGGAAGCGGAAAACATCTTCCAATTTTTTATGCAGTACTTCACGGCTGTCCATCCCCTCAATATCCCGCATTTTTTGATTGTAAATCATCGTGCGCCCTTCTTCGTCTACCGCATGAATGCCGGCATCGACGAGATTCATAATTGTTTCATACAACGCGAGGCGTACATCTTTTGTTTCTTCCATGTTGCATCCCCCTCCGATTATAAAAATTTTAAAATATTTTGCGGGTTTCTGCAAAATTTTTTTGCATTTTCACTAAAAAAACCGCACGAAAGCCTCTTTTTCATGATGGCATTCTTTTTGCATATGAATGGATAGGGACAGTGAAAAGAAAGGGGAAACAAAATGGCACAAGTAAAAGACCAGGCGAAGCAAGTGATTGAAAAAACGGAACAGTTCGGTGCTCATAATTACGCGCCGCTTCCCGTTGTCATTTCGGAAGCGGAAGGGGTATGGGTGAAGGATCCGGACGGCCGCCGTTATATGGATATGCTGAGCGCTTATTCGGCGCTGAACCAGGGGCACCTCCACCCGAAAATCATTCAGGCATTAAAAGACCAGGCGGACCGTGTAACGCTCACATCGCGTGCGTTTTATAACGACAAACTCGGCGAATGGTACGAAAAAGTGTGTCAACTGACGAAAAAGGATATGGTGCTGCCGATGAACACCGGGGCGGAAGCGGTGGAAACGGCGGTCAAAGCTGCGCGGCGCTGGGCATACGATGTGAAAGGCGTGCCGGACAATAAAGCTGAGATCATCGCCTGTACCGGGAACTTCCATGGTCGTACGCTGCTTGCGGTGTCGCTCTCATCGGAAGAAGAATATAAACGTGGCTTTGGGCCGATGATTGAGGGTATCAAGCTCATTCCGTACGGGGATGCGGAAGCACTGCGGGAAGCCATCACCCCGAACACGGCAGCGTTCCTTGTCGAGCCGATCCAGGGAGAAGCTGGCATCAACATTCCGCCAGCCGGGTTTTTAAAAGAAGCTGCGGACATTTGCCGCGCGTCACGGGTGCTTTTTATGGCCGATGAAGTGCAAACCGGGTTAGGCCGGACCGGCAAGCTGTTTGCGGTGGACTGGGAGGGCGTTACGCCGGATGTGTTCATTCTTGGTAAAGCGCTTGGCGGCGGTGTCATGCCGATTTCCTGTGTAGCCGCGAATAAAGAAATTCTGGGCGTATTCAATCCGGGGTCGCACGGCTCGACGTTCGGCGGCAATCCACTTGCATGTGCAGTATCGATCGCAAGCCTTGAGGTAATTGAAGAAGAAAAACTGGTGGAACGCTCGCTCCGGCTTGGGCAGGTGCTCCTGGAGAAACTGCGTGAAATCAAGCACCCGTCGATTAAGGAAATCCGCGGCCGTGGCCTTTTCATCGGCGTGGAGCTCACAGAACCGGCGCGCACCTATTGCGAAGCATTGAAAGAGGAAGGGCTGCTTTGCAAAGAAACGCATGAAAACGTCATCCGCTTTGCCCCGCCGCTCATCATAACGGAAGAAGAGCTGGAATGGGCCGTTGAACGAATCCGGAAAGTTTTCGAGGAGAAAAAATGATCAGAAGCCTGCTCTGCCAAACGGTGGGGCGGCTTTTTAGAAAAGGGAATCTGTGTAATATGAAAAGCCTGCAGTATATTCTTTTGCTGCAGGCCTAAAGCTCTGTTAAAATTCACTGTCGCCTGAAAATTGGCCGTGTATAAATTGTACGTATTTCATTTTACCACCAGTAAGGACGATAGAATGGGTTATCAGTTTTCCGGATGCAGTTTGCTTTACCCCGTCCAGAAGCATTCCGTTTGTAATTCCAGTGGCTACGAAAAAGCAATCATCCGTTTTTACAATATCATCCATTGTGAGCTTTTTCTCTGGAAAAGGAATTCCCATTTTTATACACCGTTCAATTTCCTCTTTGCTTTGCGGTACCAGTTTTCCTTGAAAGTCTCCGCCCAAACTTTTTAATGCAGTGGCAGCAACTACACCTTCTGGCGCTCCACCGATGCCCGCAAAAATATCAGCATCGCAATGGTCAAATGCAGTAGCGATGGCAGCAGTCACATCTGCTTCAGAGAAAAATCTTACATGGGCGCCTGCCTTCACAGCTTCTTGTGCCAATTCCTGATGCCGGGGACGTTCCTGAATCATAACGTCCAGTTCTCTGATATCTTTCCCGAGTGAACGGGCAACATTTTTCATATTTTCAGTTAGAGACTTATCGATATCAATACAGCCCTTTGCCTGGGGACCGACTGCAATTTTTTTCATATACATGTCCGGAGCATGGAGCAGGCTCCCCCTTGTTGCTGCGGAAATGACAGATAAAGCATTATCCTTGCCGGCTGCCATTAAATTTGTGCCTTCTACAGGATCAACAGCAATGTCAACTTTCGGGCCGCTGCCCGTTCCCAGCTTTTCATTAATATAAAGCATAGGTGCTTCATCCATTTCTCCTTCGCCAATCACGACGACGGCATCCATGTTGATTCTGTTCAACCGGCTTCTCATTGCTTTTGTACCTGCGTCATCTGCCGCCATTTTATCGCTTCTTCCTATTAAGGGATAGCAGGCAATGGCAGCTTGTTGGGAGACAGCGAGAAAACTCATTACAAGATTCTGAGTGCAAATGGACTCAGATAAGGTGGTTTCTGTCTGCATGGAATGTACCTCCTCGGTTCGCTCTTGTTAAACTTATTCTCTACTGACAACGGTATTGGCATCTATGATTGCCATTGTTTGTTCTACAATATGTTTAACAGTGAACCCAAAGTGTTCGATCGATTGTTCCCCAGGGCCTGACGTGCCAAAAGCAGCGATTCCAACAACAGCTCCTTCCTGGGCAACATATTTTTGCCACCCGAAAGTTGCCCCCAACTCACAAGCATGTCTTTGTTGGTTACAAGAAGGCAGGATCGACTCCTGGTTTCCTTACTTTGATTTTCAAACAGTTCCCAGCTCGGCGTGCTGATAACTGAAACATTGTAACCTTTCTGAACCTCGTTTCCACAAGGAGAGGAGAAACTTCTAACCACTTATCGATTAAATAGAAAGAACGCGGAGAGTTTGGACGATTTGTTCATCTGACGGCTGCATGCCCTTTTCCCTCCAAACGCTGATTAAATACTTCCCAGTCTTTTAAAAATCCTTGAATTCCCTTGTCTGTCAGCGGGTGGCTCCAAAGTTTCGGGAATAAGGAACCGGGAATCGTTGCGATATGGGCGCCTGCTTCTGCAGCGGCTTCCAAATGCCCGATATGGCGGATACTTGCAGATATAATTTCGGTTTTTAATTCATAATTTGCAAGAACCAGCTTCAGTCGTTTGATCAAATCGATGCCATCCACGCCAATATCGTCCAGTCTTCCAAGGAACGGGCTGATAAAAGTTGCACCAGCTTTGGCAGCCATTAAACCTTGTGCAACAGAAAAGATCAATGTAACATTTGTTTGGATGTTTTCTTTGGATAAAATGTGTACAGCTTTTAGTCCTTCCTCTGTCATTGGAATTTTTACAACGACATTCGGGGCCCATCCGGCGAGAACCCGGGCTTCTTTCACCATTTCTTCAGAGGTTAAGCCGATGACTTCGGCACTAACAGGGCCATCTACGATACTGCAAATCTCTTTAATGACTTCTTCAAACGGCCTACCCTCTTTCGCAATGATTGAAGGATTCGTCGTAACGCCATCTACAAGGCCAAGAGCATTCACTCTCTTAATCTCTTCAATATTTGCGGTGTCCAGAAAAAATTTCATCTATAACCCTCCATTTCTTTGCTTGGATCAGAACCACACATTAGCAGCCGGCATTTGCACCTTGAATTAAATTTTCGCTTTCTTTTTCCATAATTTGATCAATCTTTCTTGCTGAGTTTCCCCCTTGAAATGTTACATTCAGGTAAGCCTTAGCCACTTTTTTGGCAGCTTCTTCACCGATCACTTTTGCACCCATTGTAATAATTTGCGCATTGTTGCTGAGTTGCGCACGTTCTGCCGAATATACATCATGGCATTGGGCTGCACGGATGCCAGGCACTTTGTTTGCTGCAATTGCCATGCCGATCCCTGTTCCGCAAAATAAAATGCCCCTTTCAACTGTTCCATTATTGATTTCTCCGGCAACTTTAAAAGCAACACCTGGATAATCAATTTCGTCTTTAGAATAGCAGCCATAATCCACTACTTCATGACCAAGGCTTGTGATATAGGCTTTCACAGATTCCTTAAGATCAAAAGCATTGTGGTCAGCACCTACCGCGATGCGCATAAAAAATCCCTCCATAAATTGATTTTTAACAAATTATAGTCACATTATTTCATTTGTTTTCGATTTTGTCAATTTTTATTTTCGTAATTCATCAAACCAAAAAATAATAAAAGAAAACGAAAGTAGCGTAGAAAGGAACATAAAAAGCCCTGTCGTAATAGAGGGTGCGTTTATGAAGGGAAAGAAAAGTCTGCGTAATCCCTTACATACCAAGCCATACACAGCACAGAAGCTTAGAGATGATACTTTCATTTTTGATCGTTTATTATTCTATTTAAATAAATCAAAAAAACAATTGACAAAAACGATAACGAATGATAATATCCTAATTGTAAAGCTTAACTTAATTTTTGGATTATTTTAATCTTTTAAAAGGAGGATTCTGATGACAATTAATTTTGGGTGTCATGGTACGACTTGGGTACTTGACTATGATGAAAAAGTAGACGGATTGGACCATATACTGGACACCGTAAAAAAAGCAGGCTTTAAGGGTGTTGATGTCCAGTACGCTTTATTGGGGAAATATAACGACTCTCCGGAACAGCTAAAAGAAAAACTGGATAGCATGGGCCTTAAATTGGCAGCGCTAACATTGCCTTTCAGCTGGGAAAGTAATGTGGAATCCGAGGAAGAGAAAAAACGTGCAGATTACTATATTGATTATTTGAAGCATTTTCCAAATGCACTTTTAAATCTTCCCGCGAGAGTCGGGCCGAACCGTGATAATTTATTGAAGAGGCAAAAAGATATTATCAGTTGTGTAAATGCAGTCGGAAAACGGGCGTATGAAAACGGAGTAGTCGCTTCTTTCCATCCGCATTCCCCGGCAAATTCTTATTTTAGAATTAAAAGTGATTACGATGTCCTCTTTGAAGAACTGGATACGAGATATGTCGGTTATACTCCAGACGTTGGTCATATCATGGCAGGCGGAATGGACCCTCTTGAAATCATTAAAGAGCATCTATCGATTATTAAACACGTCCACTTCAAAGATTGCTCTTCATCATTTGAATGGAAGAAAATGGGCTACGGCGATATCGATTTTCCTGCCATTGTTGAAACACTCGTAAACTATGGATACGATGGCTGGATCATCTTTGAGGAAGAGACAGACGAAGCAAAAGTAGCTGCGGATCAGTGCGTCTTTGATATTAGCAAATATGTAGAGAAAAACTTACAGCCTATTGTAAGAGGGGAGATTGTAAGATGAGCCATATCATTCTTTCACTGATCTGTACAGAAGTTTTCTTTCCTAGATAAAAAAGCTTTCTTGGCAGAGCCTGAAAAGCTCAAAGAAAAGTTTGAAGGAAGTGGGAAAGGCTAATTGATTTTTCAAAAATTGTGGTGATCTTGTGAGTTATGGATATAAAGGCTAGATAATGGTAGAAGAGAAAACTTCGGAAGCTAGGATTGCCCTAGATACAGCTAACTTTACTATTTACAAGTATGTTAACAAGAGTTTGCTTCCAATTGCAGAAATTAGCGAAATTAGCGGTACTCCTACAAAGTGAATTGTAAACATTTAAGATAAAATTTTATTTACGAGGAGGAAATACTATGACGAAGTTGGAGAAATTATCAATCGTAGGGTGTGGTATTATGGGGCACTCAATTGCTCTAACTGCTGCATGGGCTGGATTTAGAGTCAGGCTTTGGGGAACAAATGAAAAAGACATTGATCGTGCGAAAGAAGGACTTGAACAAAAATTAGAAGTACTAAAAGGATATGAGGTTCTGTCGGAAAACGAAAAACAAAAAATCATAGACAATATCAGTTTTACACAATCTTTAACTGAATGTGTTAAAGAAGCTACATTTGTAATCGAAGCAATTCCTGAAAATCTTGATTTGAAGCAGGACTATTTTAGACAATTAGATGAAATATGTCTAGAAGAAACAGTCATTGCAAGTAATACGTCAGGATTAAGTGCAACGGAAATTGCAAAGCTGACAAAGAATCCAGGCAGGACAGTTGTAACCCATTTTTGGAATCCTGCACATTTAATGCCGTTAGTAGAGGTCGTTCGCGGTGAGCACACATCTGATCAAACTGCTGAGCGGGCATTATCACTATTAAAGGCTATGAATAAAAAGCCAATTCTTGTGAAGAAAGATGTATTGGGATCAGTAGGAAATCGCCTGCAATATGCAATTTTTAGAGAGGCACAATATATTGTCGAAAATGGAATTGCTTCCATGGAGGACGTGGATGCAGCAGTTCGATATAGTATAGGGCGACGTTTTGGAGTGACAGGTCCATTTATGACAATGGATATGGGTGGTTTAAATACAAATGCATCTATTACATCTTATCTTTTTAACGATTTATGTGATAGAAAAGAAATTTTCCCTACTATGAAAGCATTAGTCGAAAATGGCCATATTGGACCAAAGACTGGAAGGGGATTTTATGAATGGCCATCTGAATTCACAGCAGAAATGGAACACGAGCGTGAAAAAGAGTTAATACATTGGTTGAAAAAAGATATCAAAGAGGAAAAACAGTCTGTAAAATAATAGTATTTGTTAGTTTACCTTATTTTCGTTTCTTCGGCATCGGTCCTTTTCGTCTCTTATAAACTTTTTTACACAGTGCATATGGCTTATAGCAAAATTGAAAGGGATGAAAAGACTGATGCTTATTACAACATCAGAACTTATAATATTTATTTTAGATAGATTATGTATTTGCAAGATTGAAAGCGGTGACATATCATAAAAGTAGGAGGAACCATTAATGGAACTTAGAAATGCAGTGCCTGTCAAAAAAGCAAGGAAGAAGACGAAGGCAAGGTATATTATATTATTCGTTTTATTTTTAAGTACTGCACTAAACTACCTCGATAGAACTAATATTTCTGTTGCAGCACCACTAATGAAAGGTGATCTTCACTTAAATCCTGTAGCTTTAGGGTTGGTTTTTTCCGCTTTTGGATGGACTTATGCCATAATGCAAATACCTGGGGGTTGGTTATTAGATAAGTTTGGCCCCCGCCGTTTATATGGAGTTGCATTGGGTGTTTGGTCTGCATTTACTTTCTTCCAGGCTTTTGCAAAAGGATTTACCTCACTTTTTGGTTTAAGACTGGGACTGGGGCTTTCTGAAGCACCTGCATTTCCTACAAACAACCGATTGGTTTCCACCTGGTTTCCAAAACAAGAGCGGGCCTTTGCTACAGGTTTCTATACAGCTGGAGAATATGTTGGGCTAGCTTTTTTAACACCGGTCCTTGCTTGGATTGTTTCTGATTTTAGCTGGCAGGCCATTTTTATTGTCACAGGGGTACTTGGTTTCCTATTTATTCCAATTTGGTTTAAATTTGTACATGAGCCTAAAGACAGTCCTTATGTAAACGAAGAAGAACTCGATTATATCGCTAAAGGTGACGGCATTACAGAGAATACGGAAGAAAAGAAAAAATTAACGTGGTCACAAATAAGCATACTTTTTAAGAAACGAACACTTTGGGGAATTTATATTGGCCAATTTGGAGTAACAACAACGTTATGGTTCTTTTTAACTTGGTTTCCTACTTATCTAGTAAATGAAAAACATATGACAATTATACATGCTGGCTTTTATGCAATGGTTCCGTATATTGCTGCTTTTTGTGGTGTGTTATTTGGTGGAGCGCTTTCCGATTGGTTCATCCGCCGTGGTTTTTCTACCAGTTTTAGCAGGAAAACGCCAGTTATTATTGGTCTCCTCCTAGCATGTACAATTGTATTGGCAAACTATACATCATCCATTGGTCTAGTTATTACAATTATGTCTGTGGCTTTTTTTGCACAAGGAATGTCGGGGATTTCATGGACACTAATTGGGGACGTTGCACCAAAGGAACTAATGGGACTAGCTGGTGGAATATTTAATTTTGCAGGAAACCTTTCAGGCATTGTTACACCTATTGTAATTGGTATGATTATTGGTGAAAGTCAACATTTTGGAGGAGCTCTCATTTTTGTCAGTGCTGTTGCATTGATCGGAGCACTATCATATTTATTCTTGATAGGTAAAGTTGAAAGAATTGAGATAGAATCTTAAAATTTAATTTTCAACCTTATTCTTCATTTTTACAGTGAAGTTACAGTTTTACATGTTAACATGGGTATTCACGGAAAACCAAGTGATCCGCAACGGCTTGAAATGTTGATAAATCAACATTTATAGAGGGAGGAATCAGAGTGGAAAAGAGTTTAGAAAAAGCCAGTTTAACAGTGGAACAAGTAAAGAAACTTTTCATTTATACAGGAGAAAAAGTCCAGGAAAACAAGCAACTACTCACGAAAATTGATGGCGCTATTGGAGACGGGGATCACGGAATTGGCATGTCTCTAGGTTTTAAGAAAGCAAATGAAAAATTAAGGGAAACAGAATTTACAACCGTTAATGAAATATTTAAAACAATAGGAGTGTCCATGATCTCCTCTATGGGCGGCGCATCCGGCGTCATTTTCGGAACGTTGTTTACAGGCGGGCTGAAAGGTCTTGACCCTCAAGAAACATTGGATTCGAATTTATTGGCAAATATTCTGGAGAATGCATTAAACGCTATTAAACAACGCGGAAAGGCGGACTTGGGAGATAAGACAATGATCGATGCCCTTGAACCAGCAGTTCTTGCTTTAAAACAAAAAGCTGAAAATGATGCTGGTTTGCTTGCCTGTCTGAAAGCAGCAGAGGAAGCAGCTGCCCAAGGCGTAGAAAAAACGAAATCTTATATAGCAAAATTTGGAAGGGCAAAGACGCTCGGAGAAAGAGCCATTGGCCATCAGGATGCAGGAGCTACAACGGTATGGATCATTTTTAAATCAATGAAAGAATACATTGAAAATTTATCTGTATAACCCCGAATATAATTTTGGTATTTCATAAGTAGCAAAAGCAAAAGAAGAGAGGAGGAAAAGATATGGTTGCAAAATTTCATGGTATTATTCCGCCCGTCTCAATTATTTTTGATAAAAACGGCAAGTTTGATCAAAAAGGAATGGCAGTTGTAATTGACTTTTTAATTGATTCCGGCGTGAACGGGCTTTTTTTCCTTGGAAGCGGTGGGGAATTTACACAGATGTCGACGGAAGAGCGAATGGAAGTTGCATCATTTGCAACGGAGTATGTAAATGGTAGAGTGCCGGTACTGATTGGTACAGGAAGTACGAACACGCGCGAATCCATTTTATTGAGCCAGCATGCGGAAAAAGTCGGTGCTGATGGAGTTGTCGTGATTAACCCTTACTATTGGCCTTTAACCGAAGAGAATTTATATCGGCATTATCATGATATTGCACAATCCATTGAAATCTCTGTATTGCTCTACAATTTTCCAACACTATCCGGCCAGGATTTAAATCCGGAATTTGTACTGAAACTGGTGGAAAACCATCAAAATATTGTCGGAATAAAAGAAACGGTGGAAGAGGTTTCCCATATTCGGGATATGATTTCAATCGTTAAAAAGAAACATCCGGACTTTGCGGTCTTTTGCGGTTTCGATGATCACCTGCTACAGACGCTTACAATTGGCGGAGACGGAGCGATTTGTGCAAGTGTCAATTTTGCGCCTGAGTTGGCAATTGGGATTTACCATGCCTTTCAGGAAAAGCAATATGACAAAGCCATTGCATTGCATAAAAAACTGGCATTTTTGCCGGCGATATACAAACTTGATTCCCCGTTTATCAGTGTTGTAAAAGAAGCAATGAAATATAAAGGATTAGATATTTCCAGCTATGTTCTTCCGCCTTCCCGCCCGCTTGATGAGAAGAAAAAAGAGGCGTTGAAACAGATTTTATCGGAAGCTGGTTTATTAGAAGAAACACTTCAATAACAAAAATGCGGCACAGGAAAAATCGCTTCAGGCCGGGATGTCCAGCCTTCCTGTGCCCTTTGCTTTGCGATGTAGAAGAATCCGGATAGGCGAAAAATCAAATGATCCTGCTTCCATTGCAGCTGGCGCCCGTATCGGTACGGAACAGGGAGCAGATATTATTAAAATGAGATTAACCAGAAAACCGGAAGATATACAGGTGATTCAATCAGCTAAAAAGCCGGTAATCGCACTTGGGGGTCCAAAAGCAGACGATATGCTGGAGTATTTTATGTTCATCCAACATTGTATAGAGGTTGGGGCTAAAGGTGTTGCGATTGGAAGAAATATTGTTCAAAACGAGGATCCGGCTGACTTCGTTGCGGGGCTAAACAAAATCATCCATCTCAATGGAACAGCAGAGGAAGCCTATCAAGTTTATATCAATCACTCTCTGACTTGACAATTTTGACAAAAGGTAAACAAATCCTTATAATCAGAATAAAAGAAAATGAAATAAAATGATAATAAAAGAAAATCGGAGGCGTTTATATGAAAAAAGTAATCAACGATCCTGCCAATGTTGTTGAAGAAACAATCGAAGGGTTCCTTGCAGCATATAAAGATCAATTCCGAAAAGTTGATGATGTCAATGGTGTTGTACGGAGGGATCACAAGGAAAAGGTAGCCGTTGTTACTGGAGGGGGAAGCGGACATGAACCATTATTTATCGGTTTACTTGGAGAAGGTCTTGCTGACGGCGTAACATTGGGAAATGTGTTTGCTGCTCCGAATCCATATAACATTCAGGAAGTTGCAAAAGCTGCAGATAAAGGCAAAGGCGTTCTTTTTGTATACGGCAATTACTCCGGAGATATCTTGAACTTCGATATGGCAACTGAACTTTTGGAATTGGAAGGGATTGAATGCCGGACAGTACGGGTTACAGATGATGTGGCTTCCGCTCCTGCAGATAGAAAAACGGATCGCCGGGGCATTGCGGGTGACGTTTTTGTGGTAAAAATTGCCGGCGCCGCTTCAGAAACAGGTTTATCTTTGGAAGAAGTAACCAGGATTACACAAAAAGCAAATGACCACACCTTTTCAATTGGTGTAGGATTGACGCCGGGATCCATTCCGGGTGCAGCTGAACCGCCATATACACTCGGAGATGACGAAATGGAAGTGGGTCTTGGGATTCATGGAGAACCAGGCGTAAAAAGAACCAAATTGCTGCCTGCTGATGAACTGACGGACAACTTAATGGATACACTGTTGAAAGAAAGCGGTATCACTGCAGGAGATGAAGTTTGTGTATTGGTAAACGGTTTGGGTTCCACCACATTAATGGAATTATTCATTGTCAATCGGAGAGTCACCAAAATCCTTGAGGAAAAAGGGATTCGAGCATATGACATCGATGTAAACAGCTACTGTACAACACAGGAAATGGGTGGATTTTCCATAACTTTGTTGAAATTAGATGATGAGTTAAAGGCATATTACGATGCACCGGCTATCTCACCTTATTATAAAAAATTGGAGAAAAAACCTGTAAAAGCGACCCAATAATCAGTGAGCCTGGGGGGACGGAATTTGAAAAGAATTTGGATTGGTACCAATTGGAAAATGACAAAGACAATAGAAGAAGGCATCTCTTATACAAAAGAGCTGAAACGTATCTCTGAAATGATTTCTGACAATATTGAGTTATTTATTATCCCTCCTTACACGTCTTTGGTTACAATAAAAGGCGTGATAAGGGATTCCCGCATACAATTGGGCGCTCAAAATATGCATTGGGAAGACAGTGGTGCATTTACCGGTGAAATTTCCCCGAAAATGCTGGATGAAATCGGCATTAATCTGATTGAGCTGGGACATTCTGAACGCAGACAATATTTTAATGAAAAAGATGAGGATTTAAACAAAAAAGTACATGCCGCATTAAAATATCATTTTCGGCCGTTAATCTGTATCGGAGAAAATCGGAAACAAAAAGATCAGGGTATCTCCAAAGAAGTGCTGGCCTCACAAATAAAAGTTTGCTTGCGAAACGTTCCGGAAGAACAGGCATTAAATGTAATGATTGCATATGAACCGGTTTGGGCAATAGGAGAGAATGGAGTACCAGCGGATGCTGGGTATGTTAGAGAAGTGCATGCTTTTCTGAGAGATACGTTAAATCAACTTTATCCTTCTGTAGGAAAAGAAATTCCAATTTTGTACGGAGGAAGCGTCAACAAAGATAATTTTCTTCAATATATTGATGTAGAGCATGTAAATGGATTATTTATTGGCAGGGCAGCTTGGGATATAGAAAGTTTCGAGTACATCCTAAAATCTCTTGATACACATTTATTTAAAAAAATGACAAGCTGAAAATAGAGGATCGTTATCATTCTTTATGTACACCCGGTAAATAATCCCATCTGTAAACAGATGGGATTATTCCACTTTACAAGAAAAAGTGCAGATAAAGCATATAGCGAAAATGAGAAATTTCCCTTTTTTATCGATTTTTATCGGTTCCTATGATAAAGTCTAATAAGAAAAATAAATAAAAGCATGTAAAACACCCCGATTTATATATCTATATTGTCTCAACTTTTATGTCACTGAAGCTAGAGGAGAGGATGCCTTTATGTTTGCTGATCAACGTAGAAAAGCTATTCAAGATTTATTAGCGGAGAAAGGAACAGTAACTGTTAATGAGTTGACAGGGTTATTAAACACCTCTGCAGCAACCATCCGTTCTGACCTTAACCATATGGAGATGCAAGGCCTGTTGATCCGTACGCATGGCGGGGCAATAAAAAAAGACAGCCAGGAACCTGACTTGGGTGAAAATAATTATGAGATTCGCGAAAAAAAATTCCGTGCAGAAAAACAAAGAATTGGAAAAGCTGCGCTCAAATTTTTGCAAGAAGGCCAATGTATTCTTCTTGACGCAAGTTCCACTTGTTTTGAGTTTGCCCGTTATTTAAAAGATATCAACATGAAACTAACGGTCGTTACAAGCGGTATCTCGACTGCTGTCATGTTAAAAGAAAACCCCCACTTAACCGTTATTATTGTTGGTGGAATTGTGAGAAATTCCTCTAACTCCGTTGAAGGACTATTGGGTGAAGAACTATTGCGCAAGATTAATATCGACATTTTGTTTACGTCTGCCTATGCTTTTAATATGAATGACGGACTAACAGATTTTAGCTATTATGAAGTGGAATTGAAAAGGAAGATGGTTGCAGCATCACATAAGGTCATTGCACTGCTCGATCACAGTAAAATAGACAAGAGTTCTTTTGCTACATTTGCTCAGCCGGAGGAAATCGATATATTGATTACTGACAAAGAAGTAACTGAAGAAATGAACCGCTTTTTTAATCAGCACGGCATATTATTTGAAGTTGCAAAATAATCCCATGTATACTGCATCCCATATTTATTTCAGTATTTTTATTTACCACTACAGGCATGGAAGTAAAAATGCTCCTTTTACATATGGCCCGGAAGCCACTGTGGATATGTCGTGTTGTGATGACGCTTTTTGGATGGCATTAGGAAAGTGGAAGGAGGGGATAATGAATTGACTATTTTCTTATTTACCTTTTTCCTCTTCCGTTTGTGCCGGCAGCATGTTTATCAGTTGATCTCAACTCGTGGGGAAGATACAATTAAAATTGTAACCGCTTTCAAAAATAAGTCCATAAACTTCAGCATGGAAAAGGGGAATGGCATGATCAGCGAAAAGTTTCTCAATACCAGGTTGTTGGACATCGTGTTTGAAAAAACATACTCCGGCACATTGATCGTGGATCACGAAGGATATATTCGTTACATAAGCCGCAATTTTTGCGATTTTTTGAAAGTGGAACGAAACGAAGTGATTGGCGAACACGTGACCCATACAATTGAAAATACAAGAATGCATCTTGTGGTGAAAACGGGAAAAGCCGAACTTGCCCAGCTGCAGTTTTTAAGAGGCGAATATGTCATCGCAAACCGCATTCCGATCATAGAAGATGGAAAAATTCTCGGGGCTGTCGGGATTATCATTTTCAGAGATCTATATGATTGGCAAAAGCTGAACACCCATATCCGGCATATGCTGTCGCAAAGCCGGTTTTTACTTGAGAAGCAGCCCCGTGCAGCCGGCGTAAAATATATGCTCAACGATCTGATTGGTAGTTCTCGGCAAATGGCGCTCCTGAAAGAAAAAATCAAAAAGGTGGCGCGCGGAGATATCACCGTTTTGATTACCGGAGAGAGCGGAACCGGAAAGGAGCTGGTTGCTCATAGCATTCACAGCTCTAGCGACCGGAGCAGTGGTCCGTTTATCAAAATCAACTGCGGCGCGATTCCCGAACATCTCATGGAATCCGAGCTGTTCGGATATGAAGAAGGATCGTTCACCGGTGCGAAAAAAGGCGGCAAGCCCGGCAAGTTCCAGGCGGCGGAAGGGGGGACGATTTTTCTCGATGAGATCGGCGACATGCCAGTGATGATGCAGGTAAAACTATTGCGCGTGCTGCAGGAAAAAGAAATCGAACCGGTTGGCGCGGTCCATCCAAAACCGATCGATGTCCGTATCATCGCGGCAACAAACCAACCGCTTAAAGAACTGGTCGAACAAAACCGTTTCAGAAAAGACTTGTACTATCGCATCAATGCCATCCAGCTGGATATCCCTCCGCTCCGCACCAGGGCGGAAGATATCCCACTTTTGGCGCGGCATTTCCTAAAGAAAGCATCATCCGGTCTCGGCAAAAGGGTCACCGGTTTCAGCCCTGAAGCCCTCTCCGCGCTCGAAGGGTACAATTGGCCGGGAAACATCCGCGAACTGGAAAATGCTGTTCACGCAGCGGTCTACATGGCCTCTTCGGATGCGATCGGGTTAGAGGACCTGCCTGAAGCAATCCGTGAACACTTAAACAGAAAAAAAGAAAGCAGTTTGAAAGAAAGAATGGAGGCAGCGGAAAAACAAATGATTGAGGAAGCGCTGCGGGCTGCCTGTTTTGATAAAAAACGTGCGGCAAAAGCCCTCGGGATTGGCCACTCCACGCTTTACGACAAAATGAAAAAGCTTCGTATTGAGGTAAAATGAACGCAGTTTTTCACGTCAAACGATCAGGATAGATATTGCTTCTATATAGGGCTTGCTGAATAAGCGAAATTCCTGGATTTGGAAAGGATGCTGACAGCTTTGGCAACCATTTAAACAAATCCAGGGAAATGCTTGCACTCGAAAGCCGATTCAATGTATGGAGAAGATCAAATCCCCCCTTTTCGCAAAAGAATTCTTCTATATTTTGAGACAGAGCTTGCAGATAAATTGGGCACAAACTCAGAATCGGATTCGTTCAGCAAGCCCTATGTAAAATGAACTTAAGTTTTGACATCAAGCCCAAACATCCACTTGCATGAGCATTATTTTTTGCGCCAGACAATATTTTTTTAGTCATGTTTCGTCCAACTGATATAGATCCGGAAATCCGGATTGGCCTTCTGAAATTCCGAATCTGTTTTTCTGCCATAAAGCCGCTGTTTGCATCATAGATTGGTAAAGAACGTTACGGAAAACGGGAAACCCGGCCGCCTTTTCCAACACGCACATGCTGTTTTTCGCCTCTTTCAAGCTGGCATGGTTCTTGCTTTTTATAGGGCATCAAAGTGTTGGAAAGGGGGAACATGGTTGCACGTTGGCTGGATGATCAAGAACATTGCAGAGGATCCGGACCCGCTTGTTTCCGGAAAAACTGCGGTGCAGGAAGAAGCCGGAAGAGCATGGACTTTCAAGGAATTGCACGCGATTTCCAATGCTTATGCAAACAAGCTTACACAGCTTGGCGTTCGGAAAGGAGACCGGGTCGGCATTCTGCTCTATAACTGCCTTGAGTATTTCGGCCTTTATTTTGCGGCGGCGAAAATCGGGGCAATTGCAGTCCGTTTGAATTTCCGCTTGTCAAGCCCCGAACTGGTCTATTGCTTAAACGACTCCGGCACAAAAATATTATGTTTTCACGCAGGTCTTGCCGGGCGGATTGAGCCGATTCAACACGAGGTGCCAGTTGAACAATTTATCTGCCTTCAGGAGGAAGCATCAGTCGTTCCGGGATGGGCGCAACCGTTTTCCGTGCTCGGGGAAGGGCAGCAGGAAGACCCCGCTGTGTCATCCATCCACTTAAATGACCCGGTGATGCTGATGTATACGTCCGGGACGACGGGAAGGCCAAAAGGTGCGATTTGGACGCATAATACGACATTCTGGTTTTCAGCCATTCAAGCTTTGAAATGGGGATTTCAAGCCCGGGAAACGGCCATGACAACGGGGCCGCTCTACCATGTCGGCGCAATGGAAGACATTGCTTTGCCGGTTCTCATGCGGGGCGGAACTGTCATCATTACAAAAAGTAAAAACTTCGAGATTCAAAGAGTCCTGTCTGTCATGGAAAAGGAAAAGGTAACATGCTGTTTTTTATTTCCTTTTATGATTTATGACATGCTGCACTTACCGGATCTGGCACAGTACCGGCTGGAAACGCTGAAGACGATTTACACCGGCGGGGATCCGCTCATGCCGTGGGCTTTGGAAAGCATCCGGGCACATTTTCCGCACATTGGCGTCGTCCAGGTGTACGGTTTGACAGAAGGGCAGCCAATTGCCGCTTCACTCGACCCGCGGGATGCCGCAGAAAAAGGCAGTACAGTCGGAAAACCAATGCCTTTGACTGCGATTCAAATTGCAGATGATGCCGGAAACCCGCTTCCTGCAGGAGAAGTGGGCGAAATTCTCATTAAGAGCCCTGCTGTTTCAGAAGGGTATTGGAAAAAACCGGAGGCGACCATGGAGACGTTTGCGGATGGCTGGTGCAAAACAGGGGATCTTGGCTTTTTTGATTCAGAAGGGTTTTTAACCATTGCCGGCAGGAAGAAAGATATGATCCGGAGCGGCGGAGAAAACATTTATCCTGCTGAAATAGAAGATGTGCTTTACCGCCATGAAGCGGTAAAAGAAGTCTCTGTGATCGGCATCCCCGATCCAAAGTACATGGAAACGGTTTGCGCCATTATTGTAAGAAAAGATGGCGCGCGGCTGACGGAAAAAGAAGTGACGGAATATTGCAAACGCCATCTTGCAAGCTATAAAAAACCGCGCAAGGTTATTTTCGTTAAAGAAATTCCGCGCACGCCGTCCGGAAAAGTGCAGAAGTTCAAACTTCGCGAACAGTTTGGCGCGGGATGAGGAAGAGGAATATTTTCCCCACTGCTGTAAACCGTTTGCAGAGACCGGGGGAGAAAATGCCAACCTTTTGATTGGCCGGATAAAACAGCGGGGAATTCACCACGGGATGACAGGTTGCGCCCGTCAGTCTGGCAGAAAAAGCGGCCATACAAACGCCGTTATAAGGTTGGTGCAACGTCAGGCGTTTGTATCCCCAAAAACACGGATAAAAACGCCCGGGAATTCACCACGGGATTGACAGGTCGCGCCCGTCAGTCTGGCAGAAAAAGTGGCCATACAAACGCCGTTATAAGGTTGGTGCAACGTCAGGCGTTTGTATCCCCAAAAACACGGATAAAAACGCCCGGGAATTCACCACGGAATGACAGGTCGTGCCCGTAAGTCTGGCAAAAAAACAGTCAACCAACGCTGTTCTCAGGTTGGTGCAGCATCAGGCGTTTGTATCCCAAAAGCACGGATAAAAACGCCCGGGAATTCAATGTTGGATAAAAGAAGGTGTTCGCCACTGTGCCGGGAAGAGTCGCATTCAAACGCTGTAAATCTTTTAGTGGACAGAATAGGAGAATGGCTTTGATAAAAGCGAGTGAATCGCGTATGCAGGAATTTTCTTAAAAAGGGAACTTCGTTTTCCCGACCGATCACCGGAAAGGAGCATGTCCATGGAACAAAGCGGCATTGCCAAAAGCAAACTCGTTTATCCAAGTGATGATAAAATCCGTTCAACCGAAATCGGTTCAAGCGAAGCATTTGAGGAACTGCTGCGCCTGTCGCAAACGGATCCGGAAGCATTTTGGGGGCGCGTTGCCAAAAAGCTCACCTGGTATGAACCGTGGAAGGAAACAATGACAGGCAGCCTCCCCGGGTTCCGCTTTTTTGAAGGCGGTGTGAGCAACCCATGTGTGAACCTGCTTGACCGCCATGTCGAAAACGGTGCCGGCAACCGGACGGCGCTCATATGGGAAGGGGAAAACGGCGATTCGAAGTTTTTCACTTATCATATGCTGCTTGCAGAAGTAAACCGGTTCAGCAATGTGTTGCGCGGGTTCGGCGTAAAAAAAGGCGACTGCGTGGCGATTTTCCTGCCAAACTTAGCGGAAGCGGTGATTGCTGTGCTCGCATGCTTCCGGATTGGCGCGATTTACAATACGATTTTTTCCGGATACTCGGAAAAATCGCTGAAAGACCGGCTTGTGAATTTTGAACCGAAAGTCATCGTGACGGCCGATGCAACCGAACGAAGAGGGAAAAAGATTTTCCTCAAGGAAAAAGTCGACCGTGTTGTTCCGGACATTCCGTCTGTCAAAGCGGTCGTCGTTGTGGACCGGCTCGGGACGGATGTCAATATGCAGGCGGGCCGCGACTATTGGTGGCATGAAGAAACAAGGAAGGCAAGCATCCATTGTGAACCGGAGCGGCTGGAAGCGAACGAGTATGGCATTGTGTTTTACACGAGCGGCACGACCGGGAAACCAAAAGGCGTTGTCCATTCCGGCATAGCGTTTGTCGTACAAAATTACATTTACGCAAAGTACCATATGGACCATCACGATGACGATGTGCTCTGGTGCTCGGCTGATATCGGCTGGCTCACGATGCATATTTGGGGCATTGCCGGCGCGCTTTCAAACGGTGTTACAACCATCTTTTACGAAGGGGCGATTGATTATCCGGAAAAAGACCGGTTTTACCGGATCATTGAAAAGTACCGGGTGAATAAATTGTTCACCGCTCCGACCGCATTGAGGATGTTAAAAAGCATGGGGAAGCGTCCGCTTGAAAAATATGATTTGTCGTGCCTTGATGTCGTCTCCCTTGTCGGCGAGCCGTTTGATGCGGAAACATGGCAGTGGACATATGAAGTGCTTGGCAGAAAAAAGATATGCGTGAACAACACATGGGGGCAGACGGAAACAGCCGGATCGCCGCTTGCCGGTGCCGCCTGGCTGACGCCGATGAAACCAGGCTCTGCGGGCAGACCGTTTTTAGGCGCTGTAATCGATGTCGTCGATCAGGAAGGAAATCCGGTACCGCGGGGGACGCTCGGAAATCTTGTCATTCAAAAGCCGTTTCCGATGCTGTGCCGCACGCTTTGGAAAGAGCCGGAACGTTATCTTGGCTCGTATTTCAGCCAGGTAGACGGCTGCTACTATGCAAGCGACCTGGCGATGATCGATGAGGACGGCTATGTATGGGTCACCGGCCGTTCGGATGATGCGTTCAATGTTGCCGGGCACAGGCTGAGCACGATGGAAATGGAAAGTGCGGTGCTTGAAACCCCGGGCGTTTCTGAAACCGCTATCATTGGCGTGCCGGATGAAATCAAGGGCGAGGTGCCGGTCTGCTTCGTGCGTCTGAGCGACGGGACGGAGGAAAGCGAAGAGCTGAAAGAAGCGATCAAGGCCCGGATTGTCGATCAAATCGGAAAAATTGCCGTGCCGAAAACGATTTTGTTTACGGACACGTTGCCCAAAACAGTGAGCGGGAAAATCATGCGCCGCTTGTTAAAGGAAATTGTCGTAAACGGTGCGGCTACAGGGGATATGACCGGTCTCGAGGACCCCGCAACCATTGCGCGCATTGAACAGCTGGTGGCCAGTCGCAGGGTGGAAAGATAAAAAGGAAGGTTCGCCCGCATGTTTGTTTGACAGGGAACCGGCCGAGTCATCAGGAGTTGGCAAGGCGACGGTTTATCTGCCGGTTCCTTGCAACGTTTTACAGGGAATCGAAAGCGAACTGAAAAAATGAATAGGCACCGCTATTTCTGCATTGATTTTTTTGCAATCTCTGCGGGTGCACCTTTAAAAGTCAGTAAGTTGCCAAAAAACCGGCGCACCGGCTATACTGCGCCGTCAATAGGAGGAAGCCTATGGATTTCGAATTGTCTAAAGAACAGATCATGCTGCAGGAGATGGTTCGGGACTTTGCTGTGAAAGAGATCGAACCGTATGCAAGAGAAGTAGACGAAACCGGGAAAATGCGGATCGAGACGTTTCAAAAGCTCGGTAACCTCGGCCTTTTAGGCATCCCTTTTCCGGAAAAATACGGCGGAGCAGGTGGGGATACCATCTCTTATTGCATCGCGGTCGAGGAAATCGGCAAGGCATGCGGGGGAACAGGGCTCAGCTATGCAGCAAACACAAGCCTTGGTGCAAGCCCGATCTACTATTTCGGCACCGAAGAACAAAAGCAGGAGTGGCTCGTTCCGATGGCAAAAGGCGAAGCGCTCGGCGCATTCGGGCTTACGGAACCGAACGCCGGATCAGACGCCGGCGGAACAAGGACAAAAGCGGTACTTGACGGCGATGAATGGGTGATAAGCGGCGAGAAATGCTGGATTACAAACGCCGAATACGCCCGCCAAGTGATCGTGACAGCTGTAACCGGCAAAAGAGAAAACGGTCGTAACATCATTTCCGCCATCATCGTGCCGACCGATGCACCGGGCGTGACGATTACAAGCCCGTATGAAAAAATGGGCGTTCGCGGATCCAACACGTGCCAGATCGTGCTCGAAAACGTCCGTGTCCCGCGTGAAAACTTGCTTGGCGACGAAAAGAAAGGATTCAGCCAGTTTTTGTACACGCTGGACGGTGGACGCATCTCCATCGCCGCATTATCGGTCGGGATTGCCCAAGCTGCATTCGAAAAAGCACTTCGATATGCGAAAGAACGGATGCAGTTCGGCCAAGCGATTTCAAAATTCCAGGCGATCCAGTTCAAACTTGCCGATATGGCGATGGAAATCGATCTTGCTCGCAATGCCGTGTACAAAGCGGCATGGCTAAAAGATCAGGGAAAACCGTTTAGCAAAGAAGCCGCTTATGCAAAACTGTTTGCGTCGGAGATGGGATTCCGCGTCTGCAACCAGGCGATCCAGATCCACGGCGGGTCCGGTTATATGCGCGAGTACGACGTGGAGCGTCATCTTCGCGACATCAAACTGATGGAAATCGGCGAAGGCACATCCGAAATCCAGCGGCTTGTTATTGCCAGAAAGCTTGGCTGCTAGGATAGAAGATTGGAAGACTTGCGTCGCACAAGTTTGCATTCGAATGGAAAGGAGCGTTGCCATTTGTTTAAAAAAATTCTGATTGCCAACAGGGGAGAGATTGCGCGGCGGGTAATCCGTACGTGTAAAAAGCTCGGTGTAAAAACTGTCGCGGTGTATTCCGAGGCGGATGCGGGGGCTCTTTTTGTCCGCGAGGCGGATGAAGCGTACTGCATCGGCAAACCGCCTGTCAATCAAAGTTATTTAAATGCCGATGCGATCATCCGGGCAGCCAAAGAAAGCGGGGCGGAAGCGGTTCATCCGGGTTACGGGCTTTTATCCGAGAATGCGGCTTTTGCCCAAAAATGCATCGAGGCCGGACTTGCATTTATCGGGCCTTCTCCTGAAATCATTGCCGCAATGGGCAGCAAAATTGAAGCGCGCCGCACGATGAAAGCAGCAGGCGTGCCGGTGATTGAAGGGGTGGATGATCCGCTTGCAGATGAAGAAGCGGCGGTCCGAGCGGCGGAAAAAATCGGTTACCCCGCAATGCTGAAGGCTTCAGCAGGCGGTGGCGGAATCGGGATGCAAGTGGTTCAAAGCGAAAAAGAGCTGCGCAAAGCGTTTGCCGGTAACAAAAAGCGGGCGGAAATGTTTTTCGGGGACGGCGCGATGTTCATTGAAAAATATATTGAAGAACCGCATCACGTGGAAATCCAGATTCTGGCAGACCAATATGGAAACGTTGTGCCGCTTATGGAGAGGGAATGTTCGATCCAGCGCCGCCACCAGAAAGTTGTCGAAGAAGCGCCATCGCCTTTTATCAGCGAAGCAACCCGGCAAAAGATGCTGGATGCGGCAGTGAAAGCAGCAACATCCATCGGGTATATCAATGCCGGCACGATAGAAATGATCGTGGACCGGGACCAGCATTTCTATTTTCTTGAGATGAATACAAGATTGCAAGTGGAACATCCGGTGACGGAAGAAATTACCGGGCTGGACATTGTGGAAGAGCAGTTGAAAGTTGCTTCAGGCGAACGCCTCACGATCACGAGGGAGACGCTCAAGCGAAACGGCCACGCGATTGAAGTGCGGATTTATGCCGAAGATCCGAAGACATTTCTGCCATCGCCGGGCAAAATTACGGCTTTCCGGCTGCCGGAAGGGGAAGGCATCCGCAATGAGACGGCCGTGGAAGCAGGTTCTGAAGTGACCCCTTTTTACGACCCGATGATTGCCAAACTGATTGCCTGGGGCAGCTCGCGCGAAGAAGCTTGCAAAAGGATCAGGGATGCACTTTTAAACTATCAAGTGGAAGGGATTAAAACGAATATTCCAATGCTGATTGACACCGTCAGCCACGAACAATTTTTAAAAGGGTACACCACCACGCATTTTGTCAATGACTTTTTAAAACAAGCGGAATCCCGCAAGTAGGCAGGTTCGAAAAGGGGAGAATCCGAAAGAAAGCGGGCCTGCCACCGGTTAAAGGAGGCAGGATGACGATCCCGCCGTCATTTATTTTTAATGGGGACACAAAGATTTAAACCAAGCAGAGCCTTGGAAGTATGATGGCCAGATGGAGGAAGGGATTAGTCGGGTTCAAAGGTGAAAGGCGGGGAGCACCCGGGAGAACATACAAAAAGAGCCCAACCATGACCCAATTGTCAGTGACTTTTTAAACAGGAGGAAAAGCAGATGGAAATTACAGCAAGTATGGCAGGAAGTGTTTGGAAAGTGCTCGTAAAGGAAGGCGACCAGGTGAAGGAAGGCGACGATGTGGTCGTCCTTGAATCCATGAAAATGGAAATTCCGATTGCCGCCGAGGAAGACGGCACAGTCGTAAAAGTTCATGCTCGGGAAGGCGAGTTTGTCAACGAATCCGATGTGCTGGTGGAACTGGAGTAGCGCAATTTGAAGGAGGCGGGGATGTGAAGCTGCCTGAAAAAGTGACCGTGAAAGAAGTCGGACCGCGCGACGGGCTGCAAAATGAAAAGGCGGTCGTGGCGACAGAAGAAAAAATTGCATGGATCAACGCATTGTCAGATACGGGTCTGACGTACATCGAAGCAGGATCATTCGTCCGGCCGGAATGGATACCGCAGCTTGCCGATACCGGAGCGGTGCTGGAAAAAATCAGACGGAAGCCGGGCGTGACCTATGCCGCGCTTGTCCCGAACGTGAGGGGGCTTGAGCGGGCCTTAAATGCAGGTGTGGATGAAGTAAGCGTCTTTATGTCGGCAAGCGAAGGCCATAACCTCCACAACATTAATAAAACGATCGCGGAAACCTATCCGGTCTTGGAAAAAGTGGTGAAGGAAGCGAAAAGCGCCGGGAAATCGGTAAGGGGATATATTTCGACGGTGATTGCCTGCCCGTATGATGGACCGGTTTCCCCAAAGCAAGTAAAAGATGTGGCCGGCCGCTTGTTTGCGATGGGCGTGGATGAAATTTCCCTCGGGGACACGATCGGTGCCGGCGTGCCGACTGATGTTGAGCGGTTGCTCGACGAACTGCTTCATGATTTTAATGCAAGGCAGCTGGCGATGCATTTCCACGATACAAGAGGGACGGCACTTGCGAATGTTGTTAAGTCGCTCGAAATGGGGATCACTGTTTTTGACAGCGCAGCAGGTGGCCTGGGCGGCTGCCCGTATGCAAAAGGGGCATCCGGCAATGTTGCCACGGAAGATCTGTTGTACCTATTTGCGCAAATGGGCATTGAGACCGGCATTGATTTTGACCGCATTATCCAGGCTGCAAAGCAAATAGAAAAAACGATCGGAAGGCCACTTGCAAGCCACCAGATGGAAATTTACAGGATGGCGGGAGGGGCGTAACGGGAATATTTTGCCGAGGAAAGCAAAAAGGAACGCCCGCCATGATCTTGAACCGCCTAGAATCTGAAAAAGCAGATTGGAAGATCGCTTGCAAGCCGCCAGATGGGGAGCGAAACTGGACCGTTTTGCCAAAAAAAACAAAAGAAACTGCCGTGATGATGCAAAGCCGTCCGAAGCAGACTGAAAAAGATTGGAAGGTCACTTGCAAGCCATCAGACAGGGAGCGTAACGGGGTCGTTTTGCCAAAAAACAAAAGAAACTGCCGTAATGATGCAGAGCCACACGAAGCCGCAAAGCAGATTGAAAAAGATTGGACGGCTGCTTGCAAGCCATTAGATGGGGGTGTAACGGGGCCGTTTTGCCAAAAAAAGCAAAAGGAACTGCCGTAATGATGCAGAACCGCCCGAAGCTGCAAAGCAGACTGAAAAAGATTGGAAGACCGCTTGCAAGCCATCAGACAGGGAGCGTAACGGGGCTGTTTTGTCAAAAAACAAAGAAGCTGCCGTGATGATGTAGAGCCGCCCGAAGCCGCAAAGCAGATTGAAAGCGATCGGAAGGCCGCTTGCAAGTGAATATGCAGGATAGGAGGAAGAACATGACAGGAACGGTTTTGTTGGAAAAACAAGATGGCATCGCCGTGATGACACTGAATCGTTCGGAAGCTGCAAACGCATTATCAAAAGAAATGCTTTCGGATATGCATGAAGTTTTATCGGAAATAAAGAAAGACCGGAGTACGCGCGTTGTGATCCTGACCGGCGCCGGGGAAAAAGTGTTTTGCGCCGGAGCGGATTTAAAAGAGCGGAAAGGCATGAACGAGGAAGAGGTGCTGCAGGCCGTACGGAAGATCGGTGCGGTTGTAAATGAAACGACCGCGCTGCCCCAGCCGGTAATTGCGGCGCTAAACGGGTCGGCATTCGGCGGTGGGCTGGAGCTGGCGCTGGCATGTGATCTTCGCATTGGCGCCCGCGAAGCAAAATATGGGCTTACCGAAACGTCGCTCGCGATCATCCCGGGGGCGGGTGGCACACAGCGGCTGCCAAGACTCATTGGGGTTGGTAAAGCGAAAGAACTGATCTATACGGCGCGACGGCTGACTGCTGAAGAAGCAGCGGCAATCGGCCTGCTCGAATACGCTGTGCCGCGTGCAGCAGTAATCGAAAAAGCGTTTGAACTGGCGGGGGAAATGCAAAAAAACGGCCCCATTGCACTTAGACAGGCAAAAACGGCTATCGATCAAGGGACAGAGACCGGCCTTTCAGCAGGGCTGAAAATCGAAGAACTCGCCTACAACGCGCTCATTCCGACCGAAGACAGGCTCGAGGGCTTGCGGGCATTCGCGGAAAAGCGCACCCCGGTGTATAAAGGGAGGTAATGCAATGGACTACGAAAGCAAAAAAGCAGAAATTTTAAAGGGCGGAAAGGAAAAATACCACCAAAAAAACCGCGAACAGGGCAAATGGTTTGTCCGCGAACGCTTGCGAATGCTGTTGGATGACGGGCTCAAGGCTGAAGACGGGATGTTTGCCAATGTCCTTGCGGGGGACCTGCCGGCAGACGGGGTCGTCACCGGGCTCGGAAAAATCGGCGGCCGCACCGTTTGCGTTATGGCCAATGATTCGACCGTAAAAGCCGGTTCGTGGGGCTGGCGGACGGTCGAAAAAATCATCCGTATCCAGAAGACAGCCGCGAAACTCAACTGCCCGATTTTGTATCTCGTCGATTCCGCAGGCGCACGGATTACCGATCAGATCGAGATGTTCCCGGGCAGAAGAGGAGCAGGGCGGATTTTTTACAACGAGGTGCATTTGTCCGGGAAAGTACCGCAAATTTGCCTCTTGTTCGGGCCGTCTGCTGCCGGCGGGGCGTATATTCCTGCATTTTGCGATATTGTCGTAATGGTCGAGGGCAATGCGTCCATGTACTTAGGCTCGCCGCGGATGGCCGAGATGGTGATCGGTGAAAAAGTGACGCTCGAGCAGATGGGCGGCGCAAAAATGCACTGCACCGTTTCGGGTTGCGGCGATGTGCTAGTGAAAACGGAAGAAGAAGCAATCCGTTATGTGCAAAAATACTTAACCTATTTTCCGGACAATTTTTCCGAAAAACCGGCAAGAACAGAAGCAAAGGCGCCGGCTGCGTTTGAAAAAACGATTGAGGAACTGATCCCGAAAAATGAAAATGCCCCGTTTGACATGTACCAGCTGATCGAGCGGATTGTGGATGAAGATTCGATCTGCGAGATTAAAAAGAAGTTTGCGCCCGAACTGATTACATGTCTCGCCCGGATTGGCGGCCGGCCTGTCGGAATCATTGCGAATCAGCCGCGGGTGAAAGGCGGCGTGCTTTTCCATGATAGCGCTGATAAAGCGGCAAAGTTTATCCATCTTTGTGATGCGTTCCATATTCCGCTTTTGTTTCTCGCGGATGTCCCCGGCTTCATGATCGGGACGCAAGTGGAGCGGGCCGGCATTATCCGCCACGGGGCAAAAATGATTTTTGCGATGAGCGAAGCAACCGTTCCGAAACTGTCCGTCATTGTCCGGAAAGCGTACGGTGCCGGTTTATACGCAATGGCAGGCCCGGCGTTTGAACCGGACTGCTGCATTGCCCTTCCGTCTGCATCGATTGCGGTCATGGGCCCTGAAGCCGCGGTCAATGCCGTATACGCCAATAAAATCGCCGCACTCCCGGAAGAGGAACGGCCGGCATTTTTCGCGGAAAAGCGGGCGGAGTACGTGAAAGACATTGACATTTACCGGCTTGCTTCCGAACTGGTTGTGGATGACGTCGTACCGGGCAATGAACTGCGGGAAGAACTCGAACGTCGGCTTGAAATGTACAGCGGGAAGCAGGAAGACTTTTCAAAACCAAAGCACCCGGTATACCCGGTTTAACATTGAAAAGCAGCTGCAGGGGCGCAGCTGCTTTTCAATACGGCTCCCGGAAAACAAAAATGGCAACGAAAAGAAACCGCATTGTGCGCTTTTCTTCCTTAAAACGGGGTATGAATGTATTATCAAATGCCAACGAGGAGGCGCATCTATGGAATTCCGGAAAGCCCATCTTGATGATCTTCATCATTTAATAGAGCTTAGAAAGCAGCAGCAAGTTGCCCAAGGCATCGAACCGAAGACGGACATTGATGCCGATTTGGAAAGGTTTTTTCAAAAGAAATTAAAAGAAGGCTCCATGGTCCAATGGCTTGCGGAAGACGAAGGAGAAATCGTTGCTTGCGGGGCCGTCATTTTTTACGAATTCCCGCCGAGCTATGTGAATAAAAGCGGGAAGAAAGCCTACATTACAAATGTGTATACAAAAAAAGAATACCGCGGCCAGGGGATCGCGAAAGAATTGATGGGAAAACTGGTGGATGAGGTGAAAAAGGCCGGCATCTCCAACATCTGGCTCGGCGCTTCTGAAATGGGCAAGCCATTGTATGAAAAATTCGGTTTCCAGGAAGTGGATGAATGGATGGAACTACATTTATGATGAAAGGAGAGAATGAGAAAAACCGGTAATCCGATTCCAAATTCTATTTTCCTTTTCATTTTATTATGAAAATTATATAATGTTTTAAAGGAGTCGGAAAAAATGTCTGATTTTGTTCACGATACAAATTCCAATGTCTATTCAGATGGAAGTCATGAATATTTAAAAGTCAATTCCTTCATATTAAAAATAAGTTTCAGTTAAAAGATCAGCAGTTAGCTACACTATTTGGGATTTCCGATGAGAAAACTACAAAAATTCTCTCTGGAAAGCCATGCTACTTTGATGAAGGGGAGTTAAAAAGAATCCATTATCGTTTACCGTTTTTAAGTACAGGATTCTCTTTTATAGACTCAAAAGAGAGAATGAGAGCGATAATAGAGGCTAATTTGATAGGAGATTATAATCTTTCCTATGAAACATTAGGTAAGTATGCCAATGTGCCTTGCGATGTGCTTAAAGCTTTTTGTGAAGGAAATGATCATATTGATATTGATCATTTGATGAATATTTGCGTAAATTTGTTAATGCTATCTTTTGTATTAAGACCTGAACTTTAATTCATTGTTTACCGATCAAATTCCATCCACGGTTTCTTTTGAGTGCTACTTTGATTTGTCCAAAGAAACACTTAGAAAATAAGGCCTTACATTTCTGTGCTTTCCAAAGTGTATATTTTGAACTTCCCCATCTGCCGGTCTATACTTAAAATAGTAAGGAGGAATGTACGATGTATGAAATTGCCATTATTGGAGCTGGTCCGGCCGGGGCAAGTGCCGCCATTTTTACGGCCAAAGCCGGGAAAAGCACAGTGCTTTTTGATGGTGGCACGAGCGCTACCAAGCGGGCTTTGCTGAAAAATCACTACGGCGTAACAGAAATAACCGGACCAGACCTGGTCGAAACCGGTAAAAAACAGGCAGCGCAATTCGGGGCCGAACTGGTCGACGAAAAAGTCGAATCAATTGAAAAAACGGAAAATGGTTTTACCATTAAAACAGAACAAGGGTCGTACGAAAGCAAATACGTTATTCTTGCAACCGGCATGATTGCAAGCCTTGGGGAAGCCCTTGGCGTCAAAACCAAACCGGCAACAGAACCACGCGTAAAAACCGTTTTTGCAGTGGATGCGCAAGGAAAAACGAATGTCCCGAATGTATGGGCATGCGGCACGGTTGCCGGCGTTTCCATGCACACCATTATCACAGCAGGCGACGGCGCTAAAGTGGCTGTCAACCTCATCAGTGAAATCGACGGCAAACGCTGGGTCGACCACGATGTTTTAGGAAAATAAGCCGTTGCAAACGAACCGGGCAAAATTGCGCCCGGTTTTTTGTTTGCTTTTTTTTTAATGCGGGCTGAAACTGAAAAGAATTCGTCGCAGATAAGCATTCTGACATGCTTATTGTTTTTCCAAAATCAAACCACCCACTGCAAAGCCGGGCACTGGGGATGCAGCCGGTACACGCTGGATTCAGGCAATCATCAAACCTTTTTTGCGTAAAGCCGTCTTTCCCTTCCATGGGAGGATTGTTAAAAATGGAATTTATGATTACAATAGATAAAAATATCCAAAAAATAAACCGAATATTTTTAAAAAAGGGGGATGAGGTTCATGTATCGAATTTTTCAATATGGATTTGTGATGGCGTTTACAGGACTATGTATGATGTTTTTGGTTCATCTTGTTGATGGTTATTCAACTGTAGAGCTCGGAAACTCGCTGATTAGTCAAATATTATTGATTCCGAGATTTTTTTTGATTTTTGGTATATTGTTATTGGTTCTCTCTTTCATTATATGGTTTAGAAATTGGGCGAAATCGAAGGCAGAAAAAATTTCATGAGTTTTAAAGTAGAGTACGCTTAGTTGGGTCTGCTCTTTTTTGTGACGGGCATCTGGATTTTGCTCTGAATAAGTTGTGAAAGGTTGGAGGATGTTATTGCGATAAACACGGCTCCTGAAAGCAGGAAAACAATCGGGTCAAATTATAATTCCAAAAAACGGTATTAGCCAACAATAGGTATATGTGATTTATAAAATTATTTAGAAACAATCTGCCAAAATGTACCACTATCTTTTCTGTTGAACTTATAGTAAAATAAACTGTTAGCACATAGAAAGGAGGCAAACGTCATGGCAAAGAAATCGATGATTGTCAAACAAAAACGTGAGCCGAAATTTAAAGTTCAGGCTTACACACGCTGCGAGCGGTGCGGGCGTCCTCATTCGGTATACCGGAAATTCAAACTTTGCCGCATCTGTTTCCGGGAACTTGCGTATAAAGGCGAGATTCCGGGCGTAAAGAAATCCAGCTGGTAAGCCTTCCCCGCTCCCCTTTTTTCGGGGCACGGGATACATATCCCCGTTCTTTCCGCATCTTTGTAAATTCTTTAATCCCTCTTCATCATAATTTAACAAATCGGTGGTACGCTAAAATCAGCGGGGATGGCAAGCGTGGCCATCATCGGTACACCGCGTAGGCGGAGCGGGTACCTTGATTTCCAGTACAGCCGGCATGTTTACTTGGAAATCCAAAACCTTTCCCTTCTGATTTTTTTAAAAGGAATTTCGGCATGCATGCAGAAATTTTTCTTTTATAGAAAATGAAAAAAGGGGAGGATATTCGAAAACGCCGTCATAGGCAAAACTTTTTATGACGAGAGATGTGTCAAGTTTTTCTCGATTGTGAGATGTTGAAGGCAGGCTTCCAATGCGATCGAGAAAATTTTTATACATAGGAGACCGTTGTCAAAACTGAATAGGTAGATTTTATGCCAACACTCCACTCAATATGCTACTATTAAATCAAAGCATTTGGAACGGAGCAATGGCAATGGACACGAACCAAGACTTTTTCACCCGTAAAAAAGAGGAGTCCGGAATTGTGCTGAATGCAGTGCAGCAAGAGGCCGTAAAGCAAACGGAAGGTCCGCTTTTGCTTTTGGCTTCACCCGGCTCCGGAAAAACGACGACAATCATCATGCGGATCGGCTATTTAATTGAAGAAAAAGGGGTGGCGCCTGCACGGATCAAAGCCATTACGTTCAGCCGGGCCGCTGCCGCTGACATGAAAGACCGGTTCCAAAAGCTTTTTCCGAATCTTCCGCCCGTTGATTTTTCAACGATCCACAGCCTTGCTTTTGAACTCGTCCGCGTATTTTTCAGACGGACCAATGTCCCTTTCTTGCTGATTGAAGGCGAGGCGGGACCGTACCAGAAGAAAAAAATTTTGCGGAATGTGTACAAGGCCATTCATGGAGAGAGGATCACGGAAGACCAGCTGGAGGAACTGCAGACGTATATCAGCTACATCAAAAACAAGATGATCCCGCCTAAAAAATGGGGGAAGGTTGCGACGAGTGTGCCGGAAGCTGCCCGGATTTTAAAGGAGTATGAGACGTTTAAAAAGCAGGGCACCGGACAGCTGCTTCTTGATTTTGATGATATGCTGATATATGCGAATGAAATATTAAGGCGTGATCCGGATCTTCTCCGTATGTATCAGGGGCGTTATGACTATGTGCTGACGGATGAGAGCCAGGATACGTCCATGGTACAGCATGCCATTGTTGAAAAGCTTGTGCGGCGGCATCGCAATTTGTGCGTTGTCGCCGATGATGACCAGTCGATATACAGCTGGCGGGGTGCGGAGCCGTCCTACTTGCTGAATTTTAAAAAAGTGTATCCGGATGCGAAAATTTTATTTATGGAACAAAATTACCGGTCATCTCAAGAGGTTGTCACGGCTGCCAACCTGTTTATCAAGCGCAACAAGCACCGCTATGATAAAAACATGTTCACGGAAAACCCACCTGCCGGGCCGATTCGGTTTGTGCGCCTGCCAGATTATAAATACCAGGCAAAATATTTGGCCCAGAACATTGTGGTGTCCGAAAATTTTTCAGAAATTGCCGTGCTGTACCGGAACAATATGTCTTCGATTGCCCTGATCAATGAATTTGACCGGGAAGGGATTCCGTTTTATCTCAAAGATACCGACAATCGCTTTTTTTCTCACTGGGTTGTCCAGGATATTTTGAATGTGATGCGGCTCACGTTTACCGATAAACGGGCGGATATCCTCGCGCAGGTCCATTCGAAATTGGACGGTTATATTACGAAACAACAGATGGAAGCGGTAAAGGGGATCCATAATAACCAGTCTGTTTTTGACAATTTGGTGCGTTATGCAAATTTGAAGGATTACCAGGTCCAAAAAGTACGTAAAGTAAAGGAGACGCTCCGGGAAATGCGGGGCATGCCGCCGCTGGATGCGATTCAAGTCATCCGCGACAGGCTCGGCTATGAAAAAGCCCTCGAAAACGTGTGCAAGAAATTCGGATTCCGGAAAGAGTATTTGATTGGCGTTTTAAATACGCTCGAAGACATTGCGGACACGCTTGTGACAATGGAAGAGTTTGCTGCAAGGCTGAAGCACTTGGCGCACATTTTAAAAACGGCGAAAGGGAACAAAGGCCGGCATGCTGTGACGCTTTCGACGTTCCACAGTTCAAAAGGTTTGGAGTTTGAAAAGGTGTATATGATTGACTTGGTTGATGGGATCATTCCGGGTAACGATGAAAAAGAAGATGATTTACTGATGGAAGAATCGGTCCGTCTTTTTTATGTGGCAATGACGCGCGCGAAAAAGTCACTGGAAATGGTCAGCTATGAAAAACGCAACGGAAGCCGGGCAATGGACTCACCGTTTGTGGCAGCGGTGAAGGGAATTGTCAACAGTGTTGAAAAGGCCGGAAAAACAAAGCCAGACATAGAAGATGCCCGAATCGGCAAAAAGACGGTCTCCATCCCGCAGAACCCGAATGCCATTAAGGACGCATCCGCTTTTGTGGCCGGTAAAAAAATCCAGCACCGTGTGTTTGGTCATGGTGAAATTGTTGATATTGATGGTGACACCCTTGCCATCCGGTTTGAAAAACGGACGATAAAACTGTCTGCCCTCACCTGCATCGAAAAAGGGCTGCTCGAGGAAGCCGATCTGTAATCGTGTGTGGAAAAACGGAAGCGGATATAAAAAATGCCGGGAATTTCCCGGCATTTTTTATATCCCTGACCGCCGCAACAGGCTCACGTTGTACGGAGGCAAGGGATTCGGCGATCAAGTCCTGTGCCCCTTTTTATTGAATTGGAACGCCCCAGGCCATTTGGATGACTGCAACAAAGGTGCCATCCGGTTGGTGCCCCGTGCGAATGGGAGCAGAGCCTCCTTGCTGTTTGGCAGCATTCCCGAGATTTACTGCTCGCGGATGCTGTTTTCCTGCGTATTTCTTTTTTTCCTCCAAATCAGCAGCTGTTCTGTCAAAATGCCGACCACAGATCCAAGGATTAAGCCGTTGTTTAAAAAAGTAGCGATCATCATTGGCAAATGTTCGGTCGCATGAGCCGGCAAAAACATCGCCCCGATTCCGACCAGGAAGGAGATGCCTGCTGTTGTGTGGGCAATCTCTTTGTCCGGGCTTTTTTCAAGATCATTTAAGGCAAGGCCAACCAATTGTGTGAAGACCACAAAGGTAACGGCATAACCAACCGGCGCGGGAATCGCAGACATGATATGCACGAGCGGTGGCAGCAGAGCAATGATGGAAACGAAACAAGCACCATACAAAAATGGTTTCAGCACTTTTATACCGGTTTGTGCAACATAGCCTGCCGCTGCTGCAATCGGAACCGCACCGACAGCGGAAAAGATGCCGGCAAGCAGCTGGTTGATGCCGGATATGAACAGACTGCTCCGCACCCGCTCTTGGCGGACTCCCGTCACATTTCCCATGACGCGCACAGACGTAATCATATTCGCAGTTAACAAAAGCCCGATGAATACACCGGTTGTGACGGCACCGGAATCAAAACGCGGTTTTCCAAAATCAAACACAGCGGGAAGAGAGAACCAGCTTTCCCCAAATGTAATAGCCGGTGCTTCACCGAAAAGCGCGAACAAAATCCAGCCACAAATCAAGCCGAGCATGATCGAATATTGCTTGACCCACGGTTTCTTTACATGGCCAAAATAGAATGTAAGCAATACGGTGACAAGGCTCAAAACGGCAACAAGCGGCCGGACTTCCTGATGGGCACCCGTAATGCCGAGCATCCCTTTCATAAAAGAGCCGCTCAACTGCAGCACCAAAAGCAGCAAATAGATAAATGTTACTACCGGCGTAAACAGTTTATTTAATTGGTCCACAAAGCCGGTAAAAGCGAGTAGAAAGAAAAAGATGCCGGTTACAATCAGTGCGCCTGCCAAATATTGCAGAGATTCAGTGCTTGAACTGTACAAGCTGCCGACAAGCCCTGCATAAATGGCAAACACGCTCCACCACAGCCCGGCCGGCCCTTCATTGATCGGCATTCTGTGGCCGAAAATGCCTTGCAAAAGTCCGCCGATCCCGAGCACAAAAAGCGTCCGCTGCACAAACAGGGCAGTCTCACCCGCACTGAAATGGAAAGCATCCGCAATCGCAATCGGGGCCGCGATCGACCCGGTGATCATAAATGCCATCCACTGCAGCGACGAAATCAATGTTTTCATAGACACACCGTTCTTTCCGTTCAAAAAATGGAAAATACCAGTAAATATAATTATAGCAAAACAGGTTTTACATTTTAAACATAAAACACTTCGCCGACGGGGGAGGGATAGCGGGCATGGCGGACAGCGGCATAAACAGGGGTTGCAAACCGGACGGGGCGCGGGTTAAGCCATGTTTTTTGATTTGCAAAAAGTTCTTGGTCGGTCTTCATGCAGAACGCTTCTCGTATGAACTTGTTAATAAAAGAAGTTTGCGGTTGCCTTCACTTAGGTGTGCTATGATGGTTTTTCATTTTTTGCTGGTGCTGTATGGTAGCGGCATGGCCGGTTATGTTAAGGAAGCGAGCAAAAAAGTCGTTGTTTCTTAACATAGAGGCCGTCTATGTTGAGGAAGCGAACAAAAATTGCCTTGTTCCTTAACATAGAGGCCGTCTACGTTAAGGAAGCGAGCGAAAAAGGTGCTGTTCCTTAACATAGAGGCCGTCTACGTTAAGGAAGCGAGGTCAAAAGTCGTTGTTCCTTAACATAGAGCCCGTCTACGTTAAGAAAGCGAGCGAAAATAGCTTTGTTTCTTAACATAGAGGTCGGCTACGTTAAGGAAGCGAGCGAAAATTGCGTTGTTCCTTAACATAGAGTACGTCTACGTGAAGAAAGCGAGCAAAAAAGGTGTTGTTTCTTAACATAGAGGCTGTCTACGTAAAGGAAGCGAGGTAAAAAGACATTGTTCCTTAACATAGTGCACGTCTACATTAAGGAAGCGAGCAAAAAAAGTGTTGTTTCTTAACATAGAGCCCGTCTACGTTAAGAAAGCGAGCAAAAAAGACGTTGTTCCTTAACATAGAGGCCGTCTATGTTGAGGAAGCGAGGTCAAAAGGCGTTGTTCCTTAACATAGAGCCCGTCTACGTAAAGGAAGCGAGCGAAAAAGACGTTGTTTCTTAACATAGAGTGCGTCTACATTAAGGAAGCGAGGTAAAAAGACATTGTTCCTTAACATAGAGCATGTCTACATTAAGGAAGCGAGAAAAAATTATATTGTTCCTTAACATAGAGGCCGTCTACGTTAAGAAAGTTCGGTAAAAAGATGTTGTTTCTTAACATAGAGGTCGTCTACGTAAAGGAAGCGCGGTAAAAAGACGTTGTTTCTTAACATAGAGCGCCTCTACATTAAGGAAGCGAGCAAAAAAGGCACTGTTCCTTCAAATAGAAGCGTCTATGTTCATTCTTTGCCAAAATTTGTTTAGGTAAAAACAATCCGGGCAATGGATCCCTTGCCCGAAAACATTCCTTATTCTGTGACGCTTACGCTGGCGCTGGCAACTGCCCGTTTGTGTCTTCTGATTGTATAGAAAATGAGGATGGCCCATATTGCCGCAATGGCTGTATAGGTAACGCCGTACCAGCCGCTACCGGCGCCCGCCATTTTTAATAAAGTTTGCACGTTGCTGAACACAATCATGCCGCTGACAATGACAGCCAGCAAATGAGCCGGTAAAATTTTAACCAGATAGGCTGCAATCGGCGCGGCGATCAGGCCGCCAAGCATGAGGGCGATCGTCCAAATCCAGTTAATTTGCATAGCGCCGAGGGATAAGAGGAAACCGATGCTTGATGCCAAGGATACAGCAAATTCACTAGTATCCACCGAGCCGATCACTTTCCGCGGTTCGATGTCATTTCTGGACAGCAAAGCCGGTGTGGCGATAGGGCCCCAGCCACCGCCCCCCGTTGCATCAAAAAATCCTGCGACAAAGCCAAGTGGGATAAAAAATATGTTTGACCTGGTTTGCTTTTTGACTTTCGACGCCCCGCGCGTATTGAACAGAAACCGGGTAAGAATATAGAGGCCAAGGGCGATCAGAAAAATAGAAATGTACGGTTTTAATGTGCTTGCAGGAAGATGGCTAAGCACGGTTGCCCCGAGAAAGGCGCCGACAGCTCCAGGTACAACCAGTTTCCAAATGATCCCTTTATCGACATTCCCAAATTTCATATGTGAAACTCCGGAAGCCGCCGTTGTAAAAACTTCCGCCAAATGCACAGAAGCTGACGCGACAGCCGGCGCAATCCCGAAAGCTAGCAAAAGTGAGGTTGAAGTCACCCCGTAACCCATTCCAAGAGATCCATCCACCAATTGTGCGGCAAGGCCGACAAGTGCTAAGACAATTAATTTTTGCATGTTCATGTTCCCCGCTTTCTTCATCCATAAATTTGATTCATCCTGATGTAGAGGAATTATACGCATCAGGGCCTATCCTGGTTCAAACGGCCGGCCTTGCAGAAATAAAAAATCTTTCCGCCATTTTTACGGAAAGACAGCGAGTAAAGGATAAGCGCTTATCTTTCAAAATGGTACCCATTTTGCTGGAATTGGCACCTTGCTGCTCGCTGCAGGTTGCCGGACTTCATAGGGCCAGATCCCTCCGTCGCTCTTGATAAGTAATTTGTTGTTGTTTAAAATTTTATCAGAAAATAAATGGAAGTCAATATAATTATTGCAAGTTTTTTTATCGGATTTATACGAATGAGGGGATAAAGAAAAAACTCCCCATCAGATCACGCTCTGTCGGGAGTTTTTTTCTTTACGCTGGATGGGTTTTAAAAAGCAGGTCATCAGGACCAGGCGGGGCATCATGGCCGCTTTCATTCGCTTCACAAAACGAAAAAGAGTCCAAACGGGTTAGCGTGCCGCCCATTCTGGCAGTTTGATACGCGCTGCACACCCGTGCCTGCCCCCCCTCCGAGTGAACCGGTTTTATCAACACCGCTCGTTGGTGCCCGCTTATCGCGCAGTTGGATTTCTGCCTTCTCCCCGCCCAAGTGAACCGGTTTTATCAACACAGCCTGCTGGAGCCTATTCCTTTCCTTTGATTCTCAGTGACAGGACGACGAGCACGATTAAAATAGCGAGGCAGACGCTTGTTCCAATCGGATTGCCGCCGCCCAGCAAAAAGGACAGGAAAATGCCCGAGAGTGCAAGCAGCGCAATCCAGACCATGAAAGGATACCCTTTTACACGGAAGGAAGGCAATTTTGCATACGACTTCCGGAGCCGCAGTTCGGCTGCACAGATGGCGATCCAGACAAGGACGACGGTAAATCCCGGGATGGTCATCAAATAGCTGATGACCTCATCCGGCGTAAGATAGGCCAGAATCACGCCGGCTAAAATAAACAGCGAGGTCAGCAAAATACTGGTGAGCGGGACGCCTTTCCGGGAAATTTTTAAAAAGGCGCGCGGCGCTTCTCCGGACTGCGCCATGTTAAACAGTGTGCGCGAAGTGGCATAAATACCGGAATTGGCGGCAGAAAGAACGGCCGTTAAGAGCACAAAATTCATCACATGGGCGGCAGCAGGGATCCCGGTGCGGCTGAATACCTGCACAAACGGGCTTTCCACGGAAGAAACCTGGTTCCATGGGATAATGCCGCAAATGATCAGGATTGGCAAAATATAAAAAAGCATGACACGGACAACGGTCTGTTTAATGACACGCGGCAGCACTTTTTCGCTGTCTTTCGTTTCCGAAACGGTAACGCCGATTAGTTCCGCGCCGCCGTATGAAAACATAACGATCAGAAAAGCGCTGAACGTACCGTGAAGCCCGTTCGGGAAAAAACCGCCGTGCGCGGTATAGTTAGACACCGTGGAAGATGTCCCGGGGAATAAACCGAATAAAATCAGAGCACCAAGCAGGATAAAAACGATCAACGTGATAATTTTAATGCCGGCAATCCAAAATTCAAATTCGCCGTAGTACTTCACTTCAATTAAATTGATGCCGACCACGAAAGCAGCACAGAGCAAACTGAGTAGCCACAATGGCGCTTGGGGAACCCAGAATTGCAGGAAGCTCCCGGCTGCAAGCAGTTCCACAACTGTAACAATGACCCAGTTGATCCAGTACAGCCAGCCAATAATGAAAGAAACCCGGCTGCCGAATGCTTTGTGGATCAGATTTTGGACGTTTAAGCCGGGGTGGACGAGCGCCATTTCCCCAAGTGCTGACATGACAATGAATAAAAGTGCGCCGCCGATCAGGTAAGAAACGGCAACACTCGGGCCGGCAAGGCTGACGGTATCGGAGCTGCCTTTAAAAATGCCGGTTCCGATCATCCCGGCCAATGCGATGAACTGGACATGCCTTGGTGATAAGCCTTTTTGCAAATGATGTTGGTTTTTCTCCATTTCTATCAATCTCACTTTTCTGTTTTAGATAAACGCTTTTCAGTGCTAAAGCATTTATTCTATTTTAGCAGAAAAAAAGGAATATTGATATACAAAAAAATGGAATCGCCGGATGACAGATGTACCCGCATTTCACCAAAGCAAAATGTAAAAAAACGGCGGGACACCACACCACTCATTGTAGTATCTCGCCGTTCTGTTTCATTTGTGTCAAATTCCTGATAAAAGAACGGGCGGAGGAGTGCAAGTATCTCGCCGTTCTGTTTAACTTGTGTCCCGAAACAGTTGCCGAAGCGCTGAATATCCATATTTGAGATGTCGTTCTGTTTAACTTTTGCTCCGGGATTGGCCGGAAGCAGAGGAAAATGCGCGGACGGATCCCCTATTCAGCTTACTTTTTATCAAACCCTTGTCGTTCTACAAATTCCTTCATAAAAACGCGCGACGGTTCTTTAAAAAATTGTGCCATTTGGCCTGTCCAGGTATCGTTCCTTTTTCCGTTTGTGCGTTTTGTATAATATTGCGAAACCGTTTCATTGTATTCCTTCAGATCGCGCAAAAGACGTTCATCAGCCGGATATTCATCTTCAAAATAAACATGCTCAGCCGCCATGCGTGGTTTTTTCGCAGACGGATCGGCCGGATAGCCGATTGTCATTGCAAATAGCGGAAGGACATATTGCGGGATTTTCAAAAGTTCGGCCACTTCTGGCAGCCTGTTGCGCAAGCCTCCGACATAACAAATGCCAAGCCCCATCGATTCCGCAGCGAGCGCGGCATTTTGCGCAGCCAGTGCAGTGTCGATGAGCGCGACCATAAATTTTTCCGTTGTCTCAAGTGTATCTTGCGCCTCTACGCCTTCCATTTGTGCCGCAAGTTCATGTTTATGGAGATCGGCACAGAAAATGAGCAGATGGCCGCATGTTCCGACATGTCGGTTCCCAGTCAGTTCTGCTAATCTTTGCTTCCGCCCGGGATCCTGAATGCCGAGAATCGTATAGGCCTGGACAAAATGAGAAGTGGCGGCTGCCTGCGCGGATTCCACAATCAGGCGGATTTGTTCATCAGATAGCGGCCGGTCTTCATAATGGCGGATCGACCGGTGATTGAGAATCGTTTCAATGATGGTATTCATTCCTTTACACTCCTGTCTTTGGTGAGTCCACTGTATGTTCAAATATAGCACAGAAAAAAACGGCCGGCATGAAAGGTGCTTGTTGTCCAGCATGGCCACGATGATCTGCCAAAAAATATTTTGATTAAGGCTAAATTAACCTATTTTCGCTTTGGTATACCCAATTGAACTTCGAGTATGTTCATGCGGAGGGCGGAAGAACGAAAACAGTACATTTGAACGATGAACAAAGTATAAATCGTTTCAAGCATGACGGATTATTGAAAAAATAATTACAGAATGAAGTAATGTTTGCAAGCATTGCCAGGAGCGGAGCGGTCATCCAAAAATTTTATTTTGAAAAAACCCCCAGCCCTCCATTGTGGATTTGGATTAACGTTTCAGCTTGATACCATATTGTTGCAGCTTCTTATAAACCGTCGTTCTTGAAACTCCTAAAATTCTTGAGATCTTGCTGATATTAAAGCCTGTTTCCTCCAACAAGGCTAAAAGATGTTGTTTTTCCGGTTCTTCCTGTTCTTTTCCTTCAATCATTTGGTCCTGCTGCTGTGTGTGTTTATACGTATTTAGCAGATAGGGATCCAAAAATTCAGGCAGTATGACAGAATGAAAACCGGATAAATAATAACTGCGTTCAATAATGTTCTCTAACTCTCTAATATTGCCGGGCCATTCATACTGTTGGAGAATTTGGACGGCATCTGCTGCGAATTCTTTCCGGGTCCCGTTTTTCCGGTTTAATTGTGACAGAAAATATTCCGATAGTTCCTGAATATCACCCGGCCTTTTTCTGAGCGGCGGGAGTTCGATTTGGAATACATTCAAACGGTAGTATAAGTCACTCCGGAATGACCCGTTATAGGCGATTTCATCCCGAAGATTTTTGTTTGTGGCTGCAATTATTCTGACATCTACCGGAACAGGCTTGTGTTCCCCAATTCTCGTAATTTCCCTTTCCTGCAGCACTCTTAGTAGCGTAACCTGCAAGTCAAGCGGCATTTCTCCAATTTCATCAAGAAAAACAGTTCCGCCGTTTGCTTCTTCAAAAAGCCCTTTTTTGCCGCCTTTTTTGGATCCGGTAAAAGCTCCTTCTGAATAGCCGAAAAACTCCGAGTGAATCAGATCTTTTGGCACGGCGCCGCAGTTGATGGCAATGAAGGGCTTGTCTTTCCGCAAACTTTCGTGATGAATGGCATTGGCAAACAATTCTTTGCCTGTGCCGCTTTCTCCGATAATAAGCACATTTGCATCTGTTTTCGCAGCGGTTTCGGCGATATGGACGGCATCAAGGAACGCGTGTTCTTTTCCAATGATATTTTGAAAAGAAGTTTTTGCAGCCGGTTTGCTGTCTCCTTCTTTCTTATCCCCCTGTTTGACATAAATCAAAAAATAATCCTCCCATTTTCTCATTCGGATTTCGTAGGCATCATCTCCAATCCGCTTTCGTAAATGTTTTTCAGGTACAGGGCGGCTGCCCAGCTCGGCAATGTCTGAAGCTAGAGCATTAATTAACAGGGGCTGGTCATTGACAATCTGTTCTGCCTGCTCATTGGCAAATACAATGCTGTTCCGGTATAAAACGATCATGCCTTCAGGGCGTCGTTTCACCATCGTTTCTTGCAAAATATGCTCAAGCAGCCTGCTTTTTTTCCTCTCGGTCACAAGTTTTGAAAACAAGTCTATATGCAATGCAATCTGCCTGGCCGCCAGCTCTACATCTGCCTGGCTGCCGGCGTTCCCGGCAATGCCAAGGACACCGGCTGTTTCATGAAATATTTTGATCGGGATCCCGGCTGTCGTAAAATTTTTTAAACAAGCATGTGTATGATGGCGTCCGGTGACAACGCTTAAATCGTTTCGTTTTAAAGCCCTGCCAAATCCGTTTTCTCCAGCATCTTCTAATTTCCATTTTGAACCGAGCGGAAGGGAAATTGCTGTTTCGGATGAAGAGAAAAACGATTTGATCAAATAACCGGAAAGGCTGATCAAATAAAAGGAAAAAGGAAATAATTTCGCGAGATTTTCAAAAAAGCTAAAAGTTCCGGCCCATTTTTTCTGTTCCTGTTGCAGCCGGCCCTGTTTTATATACATTTCATCAGGCTGAATCGTGCTGCTCTTATTGAAAGGCGGGGCCGGGTGGGTATTTAATAAAAAAGGCGCCGGTTCTATCGGGGTATTGGATTGCCAGACAATATCAAAACCGCCGTTTTCGTTGACTTTCCCTATCCTGGAGTACTGCCATAAGTGCTGGTTGGTTTCGTCAAAATGAACCGGTCCCTGGGGAGCTTTAAAAGAAGACCGGGCCAATGCTGCTCTTAAAGCGCCGGTTGTTACCTTAGCCGTTTTATGTAAAGCATTAAAAAGAAGATAAATACTGTTGTATGCATTTTCCATCACCGAACTAATCACATTTGAGTGATATTTCGCTTGAAAATGCCGGATGAATGCTCTATTCTCTTTTGTTTGAATGGAGCTGAAATAAGGAAAGGAAGAGTACAGGTTCAGGTGGTAATCCGAACGCATGGCGTGTATTTCTGTTTCTGCTGTAATCGGGCTGCAGATTGGCTGTTCGAATTCGCTCCTGTAAAATTGTTTGTAAAAAGCAGCAACACTGTCGCCAACCAATGTGGAAAATATAATATCCGGTTTAAGCCGGCCAATTTCAAGCAGTGCCGGTTCAAAATCCTGGCTTCCAAGCGGATGGTAAGACTCTCCCAATATTTCAGCGTGATATTCCTTCGAAAGCTTCTTAATGTGTTTATTGGTCTCCCTTGGAAAAACATAATCAGAACTGATCAAATAAAAAGTTCGCCCGAGATTTGTAATGATCCACGGTATAAAAAATTGCAGTTGCTGATTCGGTGTAGCACCGCTGTAAAATACCCACCGGTTTGCTTCATTCCCTTCGTACAGCGTCGGATAAATCAAAAGAATGTCTTCTTCTTCCAACAGCGGGAGCAAAGCTTTTCGGCAAGCGGAAGTGTAAGTGCCAAACAATATATCTACGTGGTTTTCCCTTATAAGCTTTCTTGCCTTTTCGACGGTTACAGACGGATCTGACCCAATATCTTCAAAATAAGACGTGATGGGATGTCCAATTATCCCTCCTTTTTCATTTATTTCCTTGATCGCTAGCAGCGCCGCCTTGTACTGTCCAGTTTCCGTAACGGCTGTGGGCCCGGTCAATGAAAATAGCAGTCCTATGCGTATCCCTTCATTTACCATCTCATGACACCTTTCATTACAAAATGGAAAGCCTACATTTATTATAGACAATAAAGGCTGTTAATCAAGAATATTTACAAAAAAATGAACAGTTTGTATACCGGTGTTTACGCAGTTTTAAACATAATGTCCATATTTGATGTAAGAAATTATTACATCATCAAGGAAAAATATAGTTTTAAGTTTTCAAAAAGGTTGGCATGGTACTTGCAGTATTATTTAGTGAACATCAAAAATGGGAGGAAATCCGCATGCCAGTAGGTTCTATTTCTTCGTCTCAAGATACGGTAGGGATTGCAGTTGTCAATTACAAAGTGCCGGTTTTAGAAAGTAAAGAAGAGGTGATCGAAAATTGCCGGCACATTGCCGACTTTGTTGAAGGCACAAAAGGGGGATATCCGGGGTTAGATTTGATTGTATTTCCGGAATACTCTACCCAGGGTTTTCACACGACAAAATGGAATGAGTTGTGTACAACCGTCCCGGGCCCTGAAACAAACATTTTTGCAGAAGCCTGCCGTAAGAACAAAGTCTGGGGTGTGTTTTCCATCACGGGAGAAATAAACCCGGAAGGCAATCCGTATAACTGTTTCATCTTAATTGATGATACCGGGAAAATCAGAATGAACTACCACAAAATCAATCCGTGGGTGCCGAAAGAACCTTGGTATCCGAGTTCGGAAACGATGGTGGTGGAAGGACCAAAGGGACTAAAAATAGGGGCGAATATTTGCTATGACTCGAACATGCCTGAAATCGTCCGTGATACCGTAATGAAAGGCGCAGAACTCGTTGTCCGTATTCAAGGATATATGTACCCTTCAAAAGAACAACAAATTAAAGTGGCAAGTATCCGGGCTTGGGAAAATCTGGCTTATTTTGCAGTTGCCAATATGGCCGGCCGGGATAAAGTTTATTCTTACTTTGGACACTCCAATATTGTAAATTTTGATGGCGTTACTTTAGCAGAATGCGGCAGTTCTCCGGATGAGGTTACATATGCAGAATTATCCATTTCTGCCATCCGGAATGCGCGAAAAAATTGGACGGCTGAAAATCACTTGTTCAATTTGACCCACCGCGGGTATTCGGCGGTTGAAAATGGCGCCGCAGTCTGCCCTTATTCCTTCTATCAAACCTGGGTGGAGAACCCGGAAAAGGCGAAAGAAATTTGCGAAATCCTGACAAGACCAACACCGGAACAGGAAGAAGGGCGTGCAAAAGAAACGGTCGGATGATTAGCATCCAGGGGATCATACAAAAGCGAAGGGGGAATGGAAGTGGAACAGGACACGTATTCCATGCCAAATACAGCACCAAAATCGAAAACAAAGCCGAAAAGGAAATTCAATTCCTGGGTTAATAACCCTGTTTTAGAAGATTATGCATTACGGTATGCGCCGAAATCATTCCGGAAGTGGTCCAGTTTTTCTGTTGCAAGTTCAGCACTCGGTGGGATCGCTTTTTTGGCCGATTTTGCAATTGGTGCTTCAATCTCTATCTCTTATGGGTTTACGAATGCATTTTGGGGAATTGTTGCAGCAGCAGTCGTTATCTTTTTAACCGGAATTCCGATTGGCTATTACTCTGCCAAATATAATGTGGATATGGATTTACTGACCCGGGGCGCAGGATTCGGATATTTAGGCTCAACATTAACCTCGCTGGTTTATGCTACCTTTACATTTATCTATTTTTCAACAGAAGGGGCCATTATGGCGCAGGCATTGGAAGTTTATTTTCATCTTCCACTTGCGATTGGTTATTTAGTCAGTACGTTAATTGTGATCCCGCTTGTATTGTTCGGAATGACAGCCCTGTCGAAATTGCAAGTGTGGACGCAGCCGATCTGGCTTGTTCTGATGATTGCACCTATCCTTGCCATTTTGATGAAAAATCCGCAGGCTTTTAACGCCTGGCTGCACTTCGAGGGCAGTTCGCCGGAGGGGACAGCGTTTAACCCGCTTTTCTTTGCAATGGCGTCCGGTGTTGTCCTATCGCTTATCACCCAAATCGGGGAACAGGCGGATTATCTTCGTTTTATGCCGGACCAAACGTCCAAAAACCGCAAGAAGTGGCTATGGGCAGTTATTTTATCTGGCCCGGGCTGGATCATTCTTGGTTCATTTAAACAATTGAGCGGCTCTTTCCTCGCTTCTTATATTGCGCCGAGTGTCGGACTGTCAAAAGCGAATGAACCGATTCAAATGTTTATCAAAGCGTTCAGCGAGTTTATCCCGGGTACCTTTGTTGTGCTGACGATCGCGACATTTTTTGTTTTGCTTTCACAGATCAAAATTAATGTGACCAATGCTTATTCCGGTTCATTATCATGGTCCAACTTTTTCTCGCGGCTGCTTCATTTTCATCCGGGCCGGGTGGTCTGGCTGATCCTTCAGGTTGCTATTGCGATTACTTTGATGGAAGCTGGGCTGTTTGGGTTTCTGAATACCGTTCTTGGCTTTTATTCCAATGTTGCGGTTGCCTGGGTTGGCGCTATTGTTGCAGATCTTGTGATTAATAAAAAATTGCTGAAAATCAGCCCGCCTTATATCGAGTTCAAAAGGGCCCACTTGTATAATTTCAATCCGGTCGGGTTCGGCTCTATGATGATTGCTTCCATTGTCTCGATTTTGGCATACTTTGGTGTATTTGGGGCGGTATTACAGGCATTTTCGCCTTTCCTTTCTCTTGTACTCGCCTTTATCTTGGCGCCAATTATTGCGATTGCCACAAAAGGAAAGTATTACATTGCAAGAGAAAATCCTCTAATGCAAACCCAGCTCGAAATGGTTGCAGGGGTAATAGTTGAGGATGAAGCGGAAACAGCGGCTGGCAGCAATCGAGCACATCATCATCTTAACAAAAACGGCGAAGTAACTTGTTCGGTTTGCGGGTTCAATTATGAGCCGATGGACAGTACTTACTGCCCATTTCACAAGGGAATGATTTGTTCGCTTTGCTGCAGTCTGGAAAAAGATTGTCATGATATGTGTAAGAAGGCCACATCCTGAGCTTGTTTTGCAATACACATTTGACGATAAAGGAGAGTTGGATATGGGAAGCATTGGCAGTATGTCAAAACCAACAGAAGGGTTTTTAACGGCATTGATTCAATATCCCGTGCCGGTAGTCGATTCGAGAAGTGATATTGATAAACAAATCGAGCAGATTGTCAAAATGATCCATTCTACAAAAGCAGGTTATCCGGGCGTGGAACTGATTGTGTTTCCCGAGTACAGCACGCAGGGTTTAAATACAAAGAAATGGACAACGGATGAATTTCTTTGTTCAGTGCCCGGGCCGGAAACGGATATTTTTGGGGAAGCCTGCCGGAAAGCGGGGGTATATGGTGTTTTTTCACTGATGGAAAAAGATCCGGATGGCGGTGCGCCTTATAACACGGCAGTTATCATTGATCCGGACGGGGAAATCATTTTAAAGTACAGAAAACTGAATCCGTGGGTGCCTGTTGAACCATGGCAGGCAGGCAATCTTGGCCTCCCGGTTTGCGAGGGGCCGGGCGGGAGCAAATTAGCTGTCTGTATTTGTCATGACGGGATGTTTCCGGAAATTGCCCGGGAAGCGGCATATAAAGGGGCGAATGTATTGATCCGGATTTCGGGTTACAGCACCCAGGTGAATGACCAGTGGATTTTGACAAACCGTTCAAATGCATGGCAAAACCTCATGTATACGATGTCCGTCAATCTTGCAGGTTATGACGGCACATTCTACTATTTCGGGGAAGGGCAGGTATGCAATTTTGACGGCACAACTTTAGTACAGGGGCACCGCAATCCTTATGAAATTGTAACAGCGGAAATTTATCCGAAATTAGCAGATCAGGCAAGAGTGGATTGGGGGCTTGAAAATAATATTTACAACCTTGGGTCAAGGGGCTATGTTGCTACGCCGGGGGGTGTGAAGGAGAATCCATACACTTACATCAGGGACTTGGCTGAGAACCGCTACAAGCTTCCCTGGGAGGATGAGATTAAGATCAAGGACGGCTCCATATACGGATATCCAGTGCAAAATCCTGTAAAGAGCTGAGTGTAAAAAAAAGGGGGTGCTGGAAAATTCCAGCACCCTTTTGGTTTATAATTCGGAAAATTTCATCTTGATCAAAATATTTTCTTGTTGTATGATGATGTTAACTGAAATAACATTTAATTGTTAATTTTTTAACGCTTGATGTTTTTATAATGAGGAGGCGTTATGTTGAAACTCACCCCTAGAGAAACCGAAAAACTCATGATTGTGGTAGCGGCGGATCTTGCCCGCAGGCGGCAGAAACGAGGATTAAAGCTGAACTACCCGGAAACTGTCGCCCTCATTACATATGAAGTGATGGAAGGGGCAAGAGACGGGAAGACAGTGGCAGAACTAATGCAATTCGGGGCAACAATTTTAAAACAGGAAGACGTCATGGAAGGCGTCGCGGAAATGATTCCTGACATCCAGGTTGAGGCGACATTTCCGGATGGCACAAAACTGGTCACGGTTCACAATCCGATCCGATAAAGGAGGTGCCCGAATTGATCCCAGGCGAGTACATATTAAAAAATGAACCGGTTGTCTGTAATTCAGGACGGAAGACGACCCGGATCACCGTGACGAATCGCGGTGACAGGCCGGTGCAGGTCGGTTCACATTTTCATTTTTATGAAGTAAACCGGGCGCTTGTGATGGACCGTGCTAAAGCGTACGGTATGCATTTGAATATCCCTGCGGGTACGGCTGTCCGGTTTGAGCCGGGGGATGAAAAAGAAGTGGAGCTGGTGGCGTTTGCTGGAAAAAAAGAAGTTTACGGCCTGAACAACCAGACAAACGGCACGCTTAAAAAGGAGGGGGAAGCATGACTTTTTTAATGCCGCGCAGGCAATATGCGGATATATTCGGCCCCACTACCGGAGATGCGATAAGGCTTGCGGATACAGAGTTGTTTATAGAGATTGAAAAAGATTTTACCGTGTACGGGGATGAAGTGAAATTCGGCGGCGGCAAGGTGATCCGTGACGGGATGGGTCAGCATCCGCATGCTTCAAGCGATACCAGCCCGGACCTTGTTTTAACGAATGCCATTATTTTGGATTATACAGGCATCTATAAAGCGGATATCGGGATAAAAGACGGATTTATTTCAGCAATCGGAAAGGCGGGCAATCCGCTCTTAATGGAAGGTGTCGATATCACAATCGGTGCGTCAACTGAAGTGATTGCCGCGGAAGGGATGATTGTAACAGCAGGCGGGATTGATGCGCATATTCATTTTATCAGCCCGCAGCAAATTGAAACGGCGCTTGCATCGGGCATTACAACGATGATTGGCGGCGGGACCGGGCCTGCAACCGGAACGAATGCGACAACGTGCACGCCGGGGCCTTGGAATCTTCACCGGATGCTTGAGTCTGCAGAAGCCTTCCCGATGAATCTCGGATTTCTTGGCAAAGGAAACTGTTCGGCAGAAGCGCCACTAAATGAACAAATTGAAGCCGGCGCCATCGGGTTGAAACTTCATGAAGACTGGGGATCGACAGCTTCTGCAATTAATACATGCCTGAAAGTGGCGGACCGTTATGATGTGCAGGTGGCTATTCACACAGACACCTTAAATGAGGGAGGATTTGTCGAGGACACGCTTAAGGCAATCGGGGGCCGTGTCATCCATACATACCATACGGAAGGCGCAGGCGGTGGGCATGCGCCGGATATCATTAAGGCAGCAAGTTATCCGAATATTTTGCCCTCATCCACCAATCCGACCCGCCCGTTCACCGTCAATACATTGGAAGAGCATCTCGATATGCTAATGGTCTGCCACCATCTCGATGCTAATATCCCGGAAGACATCGCGTTTGCAGACTCACGGATCCGGAAAGAAACTATTGCTGCGGAAGATATTCTCCATGATATAGGGGTGTTCAGCATGATTTCGTCCGACTCGCAGGCAATGGGCCGTGTCGGAGAAGTGATTATGCGAACGTGGCAGACTGCCGACAAGATGAAAAAACAGCGCGGCAAACTCCCGGAGGATACAGGCATCGGGGATAATTTCCGGGCCAAAAGATATATCGCCAAGTACACGATTAATCCGGCTATTGTTCACGGCATTTCCGACTATGTCGGATCTGTTGAAACCGGGAAGTTCGCCGATCTCGTCCTCTGGCATCCTGCTTTTTTCGGTGTTAAACCGGAACTGATTTTAAAAGGCGGGATGATTGCTTACAGCACGATGGGCGACCCGAACGCGAGCATTCCGACGCCCCAGCCGGTCCTCTACCGCAATATGTTCGGCGCGTTCGGAAAAGCAAAGCAAAAGACCTCCCTGACATTTGTGTCAAAGGCGGCTTACAATAAAGGCATACACCGTGAACTTGAGTTAAACAAACAGGTGAAGCCGGTGAAAAGCATTCGCCAATTATCCAAACAAGACCTGCCGTATAACGACAAGACACCGAAAATTGAAGTAGACCCGCAAACGTATGAAGTGAAAGTGGACGGGGAGCTGATGACGTGTGAACCGGCTGAAACCGTCCCGATGGCGCAACGCTACTTTTTGTTTTAAGGAGAGAACCAGATGATTATTGAAAAAGTGATTGGAAATGTAGAAACTTTGGAGAGTAAAGGTTTGCATGTGGAACGTGTGTACATGAACAGCGATGACCTGCTGAAACGGATCAAACGCGCCGTTACGGACCACGGAAATGAACTCGGCATCCGTTTAAAAGAAAACCAGGAACTGCATGACGGCGATATTTTATACATGGATGATCGCAATATGATTGTCATTTCGGTTTTGGAGGACGATGTGCTGACTATCACACCGCAGTCAATGAAACAAATGGGGGAAATCGCCCATCAACTCGGAAACCGGCATTTGCCGGCCCAATTTGAAGCAAACGATATGATTATTCAGTATGATTACTTGGTGGAAGAATTGCTTGAAGGGTTCGGGATCCCGTACCGGCGGGAGAAACGAAAGATGAAGCAGGCGTTCCGCCATATCGGGCACCATCATGATGCATAACTGGTATCCGCTTATCCAACTCTGTGACTCCAATTTCCCATCAGGTGCCTTTTCACACTCGCTCGGTTTTGAAACTTTTTTTCAAAAACACCGCCTGGAGGACCGGGAGCATGTTGAAAAAGCAATTTCTGTCTACATACGCAGGCAGCTTGCTTTTACAGACGGCCTGGCCTGCAAGCTTGCGTATGAAGCGGCAGAAAAAGAAGATCTCCAAACGGTTGAGGAAATTGGCAGCATTTTGTTTTCATCCTGCCTTGCTGAAGAGTCGCGGGAAGCGGGCCGCAGAATGGGAGAGCGGATGGCAAAGGTTTGTGCGGAATTGTATCCTTCATCGTTGCTGTCAATTTATTTGGAAGGGATCGTGGACAAAAGGCTGTACGGTCATCCGGCGATTGTATTTGCACTTGCCGGGTTTAGCATTCAGGCACCGAGAGAAGCGGTTACCGGCGTCTGTCTGTTTTCGGCTGTATCCGCGCTTGTGCAAAATGCTGTCCGCGGAATTCCGATCGGGCAGACGGACGGCCAGCGGATTTTAACCAATATCCAGCCGGCAATTGATGAAGCGCTTGGCGTGATTTCAACTTGTACAATAGATGATCTCGGCATAAGCTGCCCGGGGCTTGAAATCGCCCAGATGCAGCATGAAAGACTTCATGTGCGTTTGTTTATGTCTTAATGTCTTAATTTTTCATAAAAAGGGAGATGTACTTATGGAACCGGTTCGGATTGGCATCGGCGGCCCGGTTGGCGCCGGAAAAACCATGCTTGTTGAAAAATTAACAAGGGCAATGCAGAATGAGTTCAGCATGGCCGTTGTCACAAATGATATTTATACAAAAGAGGATGCAATGTTTTTGGAAAAAAACAGTATCCTCCCGAAAGATCGGATCATCGGCGTTGAAACGGGAGGCTGCCCACATACAGCGATCCGTGAAGATGCCAGCATGAATTTTGCGGCAATTGATGAGCTAAAAGAGAAGCATCCGGATTTGGATTTGATTTTTATCGAAAGCGGCGGAGATAACCTCGCAGCGACGTTTAGCCCGGAACTGGCCGACTTTTCCATTTATATTATTGACGTGGCGCAAGGGGAAAAAATACCCCGTAAAAACGGGCAGGGGATGATCAAATCCGATTTATTTATTATTAATAAAATTGATCTGGCCCCGTATGTCGGTGCGGACCTTGAGGTAATGAAACGGGATACGATTGCGGCAAGGGGGGAGAAGGCAAATATATTCACGAACTTAAAAAATGAAACCGGGCTTGAAGAAGTCGTGGCCTGGATTAAGCAAAATGCGCTGCTGTATGGATTAGAGTCATGAACTGGACAGGCAGGCTTGAAATAGAAGCAGTAAAAAAACAGAAGAAAACGGTTCTTTCCTCTTGTTACCAGGAAGGCGCTTTTAAAGTGAGCCGCCCGATTTATCTGGATGAAGGCATGCCGCTTATTTATTTCATTCATGTTGGCGGAGGCTATGTGGACGGGGACAACTATTATACGGCACTGAAACTCGGGGAGGGAGCCCGAATGACCGCAACAACACAAGCATCTGCAAAAGTGTACAAAACGCCGGTGCAACCGGTAGCGCAAAAGACGGTTTTCCATTTAAAAAGCGGCAGTGTCTTTGAATATTTGCCGGATCCGCTCATTGCTTACGAAGGCGCCCGGTTTGTACAGGAGACTGAAGTCCGGATGGAACCCGGTGCAAGTTTGTTCTACCGGGACATGATTACCCCTGGATGGGAGCGGAACGGCCGCTTTTTTACATATGATTGGATCCGTTCGAAATTAAAGGTATGGATGGATGGATCGCTTATTTTATTTGATCATTTAAATTTAGAGCCGGACCGGGGGATTGGCGATATATTGCAAATGGACGGCTTTACACATCTTGGCACATTTGCCGTTGTCCATCCGCTGGCTGGAAGGAAATTTCTTGAGGCACTTTATGAAAAGCTTGAAAAAGCCGGCGCCGGCCTGAAGTTCGGTTTGTCGTGTCTGCCTCCCGGGTACGGTGTGATGCTGCGGGTAATGGGCTACAATACCGGATTAGTTGAACGGTTTATGAAAACTGCCCATTCATTTGCAAGGGCTGAACTGCTTCATAAAGACAAGCTGTTTTTAAGAAAATACTAGTCAGATATATTTCCGGTTAGCAGGATGAAAGGAGTGGTATTAAATGGATGTGAGTTTTATATCTGTCCTTGCATTAGGATTTGTATTGGGAATTAAACATGCGATTGAACCGGATCATATTATTGCTGTATCTACAATTGCCAGTCGAAGCAAGAAATTGTCCCAGTCATCCCTTGCAGGTGTTTTTTGGGGCATAGGCCATACAGCAACCTTATTTATTGTCGGAATTTGCCTTTTAATTATAAAGGGGGAGATTCCGGAAAAATGGGCCATGTCACTTGAATTTCTTGTTGGAATTATGCTGGTTTATCTTGGCATTACAACGTTGACTGCATTTAAAAGGGCACGTATAAATCATCATTATCACATACCAGGTCATAAACACCCATCAGGAAACTATTCCTATATCAAATCAGTGTGTATCGGGCTTGTACATGGACTTGCCGGAAGCGGAGCAATGGTACTGCTGACAATGAGTACTGTTAAAAGTGTTGTTGAATCAGCCGTTTATATTTTGATATTTGGAATTGGGACTATATTCGGCATGCTTTTCTTTACAACTATTCTAGGTATCCCGTTTATTATAAGCGCTAAAAGAGTAGAGGTAAATAAGACGCTTACGCAGATCACTGGAGCCATTAGTACGGTATTCGGCATCTATTATATGTACAACTTAGGGATAGGGGAAGGATTGTTTAAAATGTGGTTGCAATCATTGTAACTCTCTCATGCTGCTATATCGCGCCGACTGATCATTCCGAAGTCCCAGAATTTCCGTCCGATGAAAAAAACACTGCAACCCTGATCCGGAGGGCTGCAGTGTTTTTTGCTATTCGAAATTAAGCTGATAGTCTTCCGATTTGATCATCTTTAATTTTTTTGAAAAAACATAAATGAATCCGACATTTAAGATAAACGGCAGCACAAAGAAAGTGCTCAGCATAATGGCAATATTTTTCGCAGTCCAGCCGCCTTCAGCAAGATGCATGAAATTGAGCGGGCCGACTAAGCCCGACAACCCGAATCCTGCACTGTAAGGCGTGCCCTGAATATGAAAGACGCCGGCGAGCGCACCGAGAACGGCAGCAGTGATGAGCATCGGGAAAGCAATTTTCGGTTTCATAAAGAAGTTTCGCATCTGAATTTTCGGCGAGCCAAGTACATGGGCAAGGGCGGTACCGAGCGAGTTGGCTTTATAGCTGGCGATGGCAAGCCCGACCCCGGCGGCACAAATGCCAAGATTTGCCGCCCCTGAACTGACACCTGAAAGCATAATAACGGTTGCTACGCCGACTGTTGAAATCGGCGATAAAATAATCAGGCAAAAAATGACGGCAATAATGGCGCCCATTACGACAGGCTGCATGCTTGTCACATGTGCCACCCCGACGCCGACCAGCCCGGTAGCCGCTTTAATAAATGGCAAAATTGTAAGTCCGATCATGCCCGGTATTAAAATACTCAATGTCGGGACCAGGAGGATGGAATAAGCCTTTAACCTTGTTCCGACCCACTTGACGAATAAAACCGCCAATGCCGCTGTAATCCCTGTATTGATGACAATCCCGATCCCGTTTAAAGCAAATGCACCGGCAGCCGTTTTCTGGATCGCGCCGCTCCCAACCATTGCGGCAATGCCGACACTTGCAATTTGGATCGGTGTCAATTGAAAGGTAATGCCGACCATAACGCCAATCAATACAGGCAGCATGCTCATGATGATAACGGTTGCATCAACAACATGCTGCAAATAAGGCGCATGCGGGATAATCAGTTTCAATATCTCCCCGAGTAAGGCGTTTGGGATCAGAGAAACGACAATGCCTATGCTCATTCCGTTTAACAGTTTGCTAAAGAAATCTTTCATTATTGGAAGCCCCCATTTTGTTTTGACCTCGCTGCTGACGCTGCCGGATAAGCGCCGATGCTTGTCTGTTTGCGTATGATTATATAAAACATTCAGATTATAGTCAACAAAAATTTTTAATACTTTACCGCGTGTGTGCACATATGCATAAAAGTGCTAAAAACCATATAATATGAACTTAAGTTTTTCGTGCCAAAATCAATTACGATCGGGATAGACATTGCTTTTGGCAACACATAAAGAAGTAATAATGTTTAGTTCAGCTTATATATAGGGCTTGCTAAATAAGCAAAATTCCTAGATTTGGTAGGAATGCTGACAGCTTTGGCAAAAATTTAATACAAAGGGTTTTATAAAAAATCCAGGGAAAAGCTTGCACTTGAAAGCTGATTCAATGAATAGAGAAGACAGAATCGCATTTTCGAAGATGGCTTCTTCTATATTTTTAGACAGAGCTTGCTGACAAACTCAGAATCGGAATCGGGGGTTCAGCAAGCCCTAACATGACGCCCTCTATGTGAAGGAAGGCCTTCATTTTTTCGCGCTTCCTTAACGTAGACGGGCTCTATGTAAAGAAAGGGCTTCGTTTTTGCATGCTTCCTTAACATAGAAGGGCTCTATGTGAAGGAAGGCCGTCATTTTTGCACGCTTCCTTAACGTAGACGGGCTCTATGTGAAGAAAGGCCTTCGTTTTTCCGCGCTTCCTTAACGTAGACGAACTTTATGTGAAGGAAGGCCGTCATTTTTGCACGCTTCCTTAACGTAGACGAACTTTATGTGAAGGAAGGCCGTCATTTTTGCATGCTTCCTTAACATAGAAGGGCTCTATGTAAAGAAAGGGCTTCGTTTTTGCACGCTTTCTTAACGTAGATGCCCTCTATGTGAAGGAAGGGCCACGTTTTTGCACACTTCCTTAACGTAGACGAGCTCTATGTGAAGGAAGGCCGTCATTTTTCCGCGCTTCCTTAACATGGGGGCTTGCTAAATAAGCAAAATTCCTAAATTTGGCAAGGATGCTGACAGCTTTGGCAAAAATTTAATACAAGGGTTTTATAAAAAATCCAGGGAAAAGCTGAATCAACGTATAGAAAAGACAGAATCACGCATTTTCAAAAATGGCTTCTTCTAGAGCTTACTGACAAATTGGGTACAAACTCAGCATTGGATTCGTTCAACAAGCCCTATATAAAAAAGTGATCGAAAACAATCTCAGATATGATTGAAACAATTGACATCCGTGATTGCTGGCATGGCATGAAAAATGATTTTTTTTCACGATGGAAGCGGTATAATAAAAGTGGTGTTTTAGAAGGTGTTGTGCCGGGCAAAAAAAGAACATAAGGATGCGGAGGGATACGCCATGAAGAAAATTATAAACGACCCTGGAAAAGTTGTCGATGAGATGCTGGATGGATTTGTGTACGCCCATGAAGGAACAGTAGAACGATTGGAAGGGACAGGCGTCATTTATCGTACTTTCCGGGATGAAGGAAAAGTAGCGCTCATTAGCGGCGGCGGCAGCGGGCATGAACCGAGCCACGCCGGTTTTGTCGGGGAAGGGATGCTGTCTGCGGCGGTTTGCGGTGAAGTGTTTACCTCGCCGACGCCGGACCAGATTTTTGAAGCGATTAAAAAAGCCGACCAGGGAGCCGGTGTGTTCATGATTGTGAAAAATTATACAGGGGATGTCATGAATTTTGACATGGCCCAGGAATTAGCTGAAATGGAAGATATTCAGGTGGATAAGATCGTGGTTGACGATGACATCGCGGTAGAAGATAGCACGTATACAGCAGGAAAGCGCGGTGTTGCCGGCACCGTCCTTGTCCATAAAATTCTGGGCGCGGCAGCAGCAGAAGGGCAGACGCTTCAGGAAATCAAGGCGTTGGCTGAACGGCTTGTACCCAATGTGAAGACAATCGGCGTCGCGATTTCGCCGGCAACGGTTCCAGAAGTCGGAAAGCCGGGTTTTGTCCTTCAAGAAGATGAAATGGAATACGGTGTCGGCATTCACGGGGAACCGGGTTACCGGCGGGAAAAAATCAAGTCGTCAAAAGCGATCGCGGAAGAACTCGTTACCCGGCTGAAAAATGCGTTCAACTGGAAAGAAGGGGACCAGTTTGCGCTCCTTGTCAACGGGCTTGGGGCTACGCCGCTTATGGAACAGTATATTTTTACCAAGGATGTGCATGCCCTGCTTGACCGGGAAGGCCTTACCGTTCCGTTTAGAAAAGTGGGCAATTTGATGACGTCCATTGATATGGCCGGCCTTTCCCTCACGCTTGTAAAACTGGAAGATGAGGCGTGGCTTAAATTTTTAAAACGGCCGGTGTCCGTCCCGGCATGGGTGTAAAGGAGGAGGAAACATGTTAACAGCAGAAACAGCAACAGACTGGCTGCATCGTTTTGCAGAAAAAATCAATGAAAACAAAGCCTATTTGAGCGAACTGGACAGTGCGATCGGTGATGGCGACCACGGTTCGAACATGGCGCGCGGTGTGGCGGCTATGGAAGAAAAACTAGCAGCTGGCGGTTTTGCTACGGTCCAGGACGTCCTGAAAACAGCGGCGATGGCGTTGCTTGGAAAAGTCGGGGGTGCCTCGGGGCCGCTGTATGGATCGGCGCTGATTGCGATGGCAAAACAGGCAGGGGAAAATGAACAAGATGTTGCGGCAATTGTAAAAGCCGGGCTTGAAGGCATCCAAAAACGCGGGAAAGCGGAAAAAGGTGAGAAAACGATGGTCGATGTCTGGATGCCAGCCTGTGAAGCACTCGCGTCCGGATCGCTGACAAAAGAAACCATTCAATCTGCCGTGGAGGCGACAAAAGAGATGAAAGCGACAAAAGGGCGCGCATCTTATCTTGGCGAGCGTTCCATCGGCCATCTTGATCCTGGGGCGGTTTCAAGCGGCTATTTGTTTGAAGCTTTGTTGGAAGGCGGGATTCTGGATGAGTAAAAAACCAGTAGGCATTGTCATTGTTTCCCATATTCCTGAAATCGCGGCCGGCCTTGCCACATTGTTAAAGGAAGCGGCCAAAGACGTTTCCATTACGTATGCGGGTGGCACCGATGACGGCGGGGTTGGCACCAGTTTTGACAAAATGAATGCCGCCATAGCCGAAAATGAAGCGGATGATCTGTTTGCTTTTTATGACCTTGGCAGCGCCAAAATGAATTTGGAAATGGCAATGGAGATGTCGGATAAGTACATCCGCCTAATGGACACCGCCTTTGTCGAAAGTGCTTATACGGCTGCCGCGCTGATCCAGGCAGATGCAGAACTGGAAGAGATTTTAAAACAGCTGGAACCGTTAAAGGTAAAATAAAAAATAGCCCGGGCCAGTATGAACGGTCCGGGCATTACTTTTTTGTGGAAAAACATAGGATTAAGGGCCTCGCCAAAATGAAACGTGTGGCATCCTTCATCAGGTTTTCACGCAAAACGCACGGGCGCCCTGCATGGCCATTTTAAAGCCTTTTTTGCCCGCCCGCGCTGTATGGCGTTCGAAAGGCCCTTAGGAAAAACGGGGCCGGTGCTGTATGCATGTTAGAGATTCACTCAATCGGTTCTCCTTTTTATTATATTCGAGAGGACGCCGGTGCTGTATGCATGTTAGAGATTCACGAAAAATGAGAAGGAATTTTAAGATTAACTTTTTTTATGATACCAGTCAAAGCATTAATTTTTTATTACAAGAAGACCCGAACATTCTCGGGGCTTTTTATTTTCAGAGTTCATGTAAGCTTAAAAAGATTAGCAATGCACATTACTTTACACTCATAAATGAATAAGAATAAAATAGTTTTGCACCAAGCATTTTCTATTCTATTCAGAAGGAGGAAAATGAAGTGGAATATACGAAAATAAAAAATACCGATATTCAAGAAGCATCAAGGGTTGCCCTCGGAACATGGGCCATTGGCGGCTGGATGTGGGGTGGAACCGATGAAAGGGAATCCATCAAAACGATTCAAGCTGCGATCGATTTAGGGATTAACGTGATTGATACGGCTCCCGCATACGGTTTTGGCCGGTCTGAAGAAATAGTCGGCAAAGCCCTTGCTGAAGTCGGACAACGTGACAAAGTGGTGATTTCGACAAAAGTTGCATTGGAATGGAAAAATGGTGAAGTTTTCAGAAATGGATCAAAAGAACGGATTTTAGCAGAAATTGATGATTCATTAAAAAGGCTTCAAACCGATTACATAGATATTTATCAGGTGCATTGGCCGGATCCGAAAGTACCGATTGAAGAAACCGCAGAGGCCATGAAGACACTTTATGATTCCGGGAAGATTCGCGCCATAGGCGTCAGCAACTTTTCTCCGGAACAAATGGAGGCATTCCGTACTGTGGCACCTCTGCACACGGTACAGCCCCCTTATAATTTGTTTGAACGAAACATTGAAAAAGATGTTTTGCCATATGCTGTGGATAAAGGCATGACTTCTTTATTTTATGGAAGCCTGTGCCGGGGACTTTTGAGCGGTAAGATGACACCGGACAGAAAATTCGAAGGCGATGATTTGCGCAAAACAGATCCAAAATTTCAACCGGACCGCCTGCCACAATATTTATCGGCCGTTAACGAATTAAATCAATGGGTCCAAGAAGCTTACGGCAAACAAGTTATTCATTTAGCTGTTCGCTGGCTTCTTGATCAACCGGGTTCAAGCATCGCTTTATGGGGTGCGCGCCGCCCCGATCAATTAAACCCTGTCAAGGAAGTTTTCAGTTGGAAACTAACACAAGAAGACTTGAAAACAATCGATGATATCATAAATAAAAATGTAAAAGACCCCGTTGGCCCTGAATTCATGGCCCCGCCGGAGGATTAATAAGAGGAGGCTGGGACAGAAGTATTTTACTCATAGAAAAATCCGAACTCATTCAGACATTCTATCTGAATGATTCGGATTTTTATTTATTCATAAGAAAGCAACGAAGCGCTCCGTCAAAATACTTCGCTTTCCACGGGCACGGCCTTTAATATCATAATAAAGATATTTCTTCCTTTACGTTTGCGGCAGCGGCAATGGACTGTTTTAAAATATCCAGGCCTTCTTGCAGCTGGTCGTCTGTAATGACAATGGGCATTAGAATGCGGATGACATTGCCGAAAATCCCGGCATCCAAAAGAAGCAGCCCCCGCTTGTTGGCTTCTTTCACAATCCGCTTTGTCAATGCTTTATCCGGTTCTTTTGTCGTTTTGTCTTTTACGACTTCAAATGCACACATGGCGCCAAGTCCGCGCACATCCCCGATAAAGGTAAACTCCTTCTGCCAGCTGCGGAACGTATCAAGCACATGTCTCCCGATTTTTTCCGCCCGTTCGTTTAATTTTTCAGATTCAATGATGTCCAGTACGGCAAGGGCGGCTGCGCATCCAAGCGGGCTTCCGGCATAAGTCCCGCCAAGTTCACCCGGATTTGCCGCATCCATTATGTCGCTCCGCCCAATTACCCCGCTTAACGGGACGCCTGCTGCGAGGGATTTCGAGATGGTAATCAAATCCGGCACAACATCGAAATGCTCAATGGCAAAATAGCGCCCGGTCCGGCTGAATCCTGCCTGAATTTCGTCCGATACGAACAAAATGCCATTTTCCCGGCAGAAGTCATAAACCGCTTTTACAAATTTCTTGCCTGGCACAATGAACCCGCCTTCTCCCTGTACTGGTTCCATGACCACAGCAGCAACCGTTTCAGCGGCAACATCGTTTTGAAAGAAATTCCGGAACTCTTGGATCATATAGTCTTCATATTCTTCATCGGTCAAATTGCCGGGTTTCCGGTAAGCATAAGGGTAAGGTGCCTTATAAACTTCAGAAGCGAACGGGCCGAATTCGTATTTATACGGTTTTACTTTGCTTGTCATTGACATCGTCATTAACGTTCTGCCGTGAAAGCCGCGGGTAAAGCTGATAATGGCCGGCCGCTTCGTATATTTGCGGGCAATTTTAACGGCATTTTCGACGGCTTCTGCCCCGCTGTTTAAAAGGATGACCTTTTTCTCCGCATTCCCCGGAGCGAGCGCTGCCAATTTTTCAGCCAGTTCAATATAAGGTTCATACATCATGACGTTAAAGCCGGTATGGATAAAACGTTCAAGCTGCTCTTTGACAGCTGCGACAACTTTCGGGTGGTTATGCCCGACATTCAGCGTGCCGATTGCGCCGGCAAAATCAATATACGTATTGCCGTCCACATCTGTAACAAGCGCGCCTTTTGCTTCTTTTGCAAAAGCCGGAATGCCGTTGCTGACACCGCGGGGAACAGCTTTTTCCCTTCTTTCCAGCAGTTCTTTCGAAAGCGGCCCCGGTAGAGAAGAGTATACATTTGCATTTGTCATTTTAACGCTTCCTTTTTATTAGTTGATGATATGGATGTAACCGATCTGTCATTATGGTCCTTTTACAAGATTATGATATTACAAATATTGCAAAAAAACAAACGCATTTTAAGGAAAATTTATCGTTTTTTGATTCATCTTTTGGATAGCGGGTAAACAGCGAATAAAACCGCCATGATCCCTCCTGATATGCATAAGGCGGGCAATGCGATTCTTTGACAAAACCCCCTCCTGCCTTTAAGATGGGGATAACGGATTTGCATTGCAAATTTGAAGGAGAGACAAAAATGGAAGTTGCCATCCCGATAGATTTTGAGCAGATGAAAGAAGTCAAAACAGAGTTGACGCGGTTTATGATGTCGTATAAATTCGCGCTCCATGAAGTGATGACAAAAATTGATATTTTAAAAGAAGAATTTCAGTACGTCCATGACTACAATCCGATTGAGCATGTAAAATCACGCCTAAAGTCACCGGAAAGTATTCTGAATAAAGCGTACCGGAAAGGCTGTGCGTTATCGCTTGATTCGATCCGTGAAAACATCCGCGATATTGCCGGCATCCGGATTACATGTTCGTTTATTTCAGATATATATGAGATCAGCAAAATGATCCAGCAACAAAAAGATGTAAAGTTAATTGAGTGCAAGGATTACATTCAAAATCCGAAACCGAACGGCTACCAAAGCCTCCATATGATCATCAAAATTCCGGTTTTCATGTCGGACAGGTCGGAAGAAGTGTATGTTGAGATTCAGATCCGGACAATCGCCATGGACTTTTGGGCAAGCCTGGAGCATAAAATATACTATAAATACGATGAGGATGTGCCGCAACATTTGAAGGAAGAACTGAAAGAAGCAGCAATGCAGGCAGCACAGCTCGATGTAAAAATGGAGAACATCCAAAAAGAAATGAAGGAAGTCAAAAAGCGGAACAGTGAAAACAGCGTGCACCAACTGATTATAGACGCTGAAAAGCTTCGAATCCCTAAAGATTTTTTAAAAGCAGCCTTAAATGAAACGGATGGGAAGGGATCCATTTGATCATTAATTTGAACGAAATGCCGGGGTTTGTCCGGTTTGAAATGGAGAAATTAGGGGAAATGATCGCCCCGAAACTGAAAAAAGCCAACCAGTATGCATTTTGGTCCAAACCGCTGATCTTTGTGGCAGCGCTCAATTTGTTTTTGTTGCTTCTCGTGATGCCGGCGGAGGACCGCTCGATTCCGCTCCTCCTTTTCTGTGCGGTTGCCGGGGCGTTCGGCATGGCGCTGTCGCAGGAAGCGCGGGTTTTGAGAAAAGAAATTACGAAGCTCAGTTTTTCCTATATGAAAAAACGGATTGAAAAAAGTAGCATTGTCCCGGACCCGGTGAAAAAACGCTATGCGGCACTGATTGAAAAAGAACCGACGAATATTTTCCTCCACTTTATCCACTTTTTGGAAGAAGAGCAAAACAGAAAAAAAGAGCTTTGGTAAAATCCGCACGGCCCGTTGATGGCGTGCGGATTCTTTGAATTTTTATGGACGGATGGGAAAATCCAACACTCCTGCGGCATTTTTACGCTCGTTTGTCTGGATGCGTGGGGATTTTTGCCCGCTCGATAGGCCGGGCGTTTCCATGCAAGTTTTTCTCGCCATGCGGCTTCTTGGTGAGAATAGCCGGAAAACGGGCGAAACCGAAACACTTTGCATGCTGCTAACAATATAGCGGGCTGCCCCTTTTTTATACATTAGCGCTTTCAAATTTTTAAAAGCACCCTAAAAAAGCTATTCTCTTTCCGGTTCGTGCCCGATTGTGATTAAGCGCGTCTCCACGTTGATGTCCAAATTCACATCGTATCCGCAGTTTGACACCTGAACGGATGCATCACGAACAGAGAAAGCAACCACCGTATCCAGTTCGCCATCCAGCACGGCAAAGGCATACTGGTCTTCCTGATTTGTGTACAAATGGTATGATTCGTGAATGACAACGGTCCATCGGTATGGCAGGAATAATGTTTTTGTGCCCATGTCTGTCTCTCCCTGAAAAAATGTAGTTATCTAAACTATATTCGTTCCCTGCCGCCAGAATTCCTGCTTTCGCTGCGGCCCATTTTGCAACATCTGCCTGTGGAAATCGGCGGCAAATTCGATTACAATAGGAATTATGCGAAAAACGCCAGAAAAGAGGGGTAGAATGGAAAAGAAATCCATTTTTGGATTGACGATAGATCAATTGACCGGCTGGATGCTTGAACACGGACAGAAAAAATTCCGCGCCCAACAAGTGTGGGAATGGTTGTACCAAAAAAGAGTGAAAAGCTTTGCAGAGATGACGAATGTCAATAAAGACTGCCTTGCGTTACTCGAAGAACATTTCCATATTCACACGTTAAAACAAGTGGTGAAACAGGAATCAAAGGACGGCACGGTAAAATTTTTGTTCCAGCTGAAGGACGGCAATTTAATTGAAACGGTTTTGATGCGCCAGCATTATGGTTTGTCGGTTTGCGTGACGACCCAGGTTGGCTGCAATATCGGCTGTTCCTTCTGTGCGAGCGGCCTGCTCCGCAAAAACCGCGATCTTGAAAGCGGGGAAATTGTCGAGCAGATTATGTACGTTCAAAAACATTTTGATGAAGCCGGAAAGGGCGAACGGGTCAGCCATGTTGTTGTCATGGGGATCGGAGAACCGTTCGATAACTTTGAGAATGTGGTGAACTTCCTTAAAATTATCAATGCGCCAAAGGGACTGGCGATCGGTGCGCGCCATATCACCGTTTCCACAAGCGGCCTTGCACCGAAAATTTATGCGTTCGCTGATCTTGACCTACAGGTGAATTTGGCCATTTCCCTGCATGCGCCGAATAATGAACTGCGGTCGCGCATCATGAAAATTAACCGCGCGTACCCGCTTGAAAAGCTGATGCCTGCCATCGATTATTATTTAGAAAAAACAAATCGCAGAATCACGTTCGAATATATTTTACTGAAAGATGTCAACGACCATAAGGAAGAAGCGCTGCAGCTTGCAAAACTGCTGCAGGACAAGCGTCATCTTGCCTATGTCAATCTCATTCCGTACAACCCTGTTAATGAGCACGGTTATCAAAGAAGCGAAAAAGAATCGATTATGACATTTTACGATACGCTCAAAAAAAATGGCATCAACTGCGTTGTGCGCCAGGAACACGGCACAGACATCGATGCTGCATGCGGCCAGCTCCGCAGTAAACAGATCAAAAAAGCAAACAGAACGGCGTAACAGCGAGCTCGCCCGTATTTTGGATTTTATCCAAAGCGGAGCGGGTTTTTTTACGTTTAAAAAAACGAACAAACAGGGTAGGTATAGGGTACAGCAATTATATGCTGAAAAAGTATTTTAACAATATATGAAGATCACAAGATAGGAAAGGAATGAGCGTAATGAGAGGAAAAGATGATGGAGACGAGGGCAGGCGTGTTTCAGTCCGTACCGAAGAAGCGGGAACAAGAAAAAAATCATTTTCCAAAAAAACTTTTCTACGTCTGATTACAATTATCTCTACGTTTGGCGGTTTACTATACGGCTATGATACTGGCGTTGTCAACGGGGCACTGCCATTCATGTCAAGGGCCGATCAACTTGATTTAACGCCGTTTACACAAGGGCTTGTCACAAGTACTTTGCTTTTAGGGGCAGCATTCGGCGCCGTGTTCGGCGGAAGACTTTCTGACCGGAAAGGGCGCCGGAAAACGATCTTAAGCGTCGCTTTTATTTTCGTCATCGCCACGCTTGGCTGTTCGATGGCGCCGAATGTGGCCACTATGGTTACTTTCCGGATGATTTTGGGCCTTGCCGTTGGCGCGACATCCGTCACAGTCCCGGCCTTTTTGGCAGAATTGTCACCTGCTGAACACCGCGGACGGATCGTTACACAAAATGAACTGATGATTGTCACCGGACAATTATTTGCTTATATTTTTAATGCAATACTGGCCAACACGTTCGGGGAAGCCGGAAACATTTGGAGATACATGTTGGCAATCGCAACATTGCCGGCTGTCGTTTTATGGCTCGGCATGCTAATTGTGCCGGAAAGCCCACGCTGGCTCGCGGCAAAAGGCAAATTTGCGATCGCGCTTGATGTTTTGCGGAAAATACGCAAGGAAAAACGGGCGCAAATGGAGTTGAATGAGATCCGCCAAACGGTCGAAGAAGATGCCAAAATGAAAAAGGCAACTTTGAAAGATTTAAAACTTCCATTTGTCCGCCGCATCATTTTGATCGGTGTCGGCATCGCAATGATCCAGCAGCTGACTGGCGTGAACTCCATTATGTATTACGGGACGGAAATTTTAAAGAAATCCGGGTTTTCGACAGGCGCAGCCCTGATTGGAAATATTGCCAACGGTTTGATTTCCGTTCTTGCAACTTTTGCAGGTATTGCACTTTTGGACAGAGTCGGCAGAAGAAAAATGCTGATCACAGGGCTTGCAGGGACAAGCACCGCGTTGCTTTTGATCGGAATTTTTTCCATCACGTTAAAAAACAGTCCGGCCCTGCCGTTTATCATTTTAAGCCTGACCGTCCTGTTTCTCGCTTCCCAGCAAGGCGGCGTGTCTCCGGTAACATGGCTCATGCAGTCGGAAATTTACCCGATCCATTTAAGAGGACTTGCGATGGGGATTTCGATTTTCTGTCTATTTATGACGAATTTCCTTGTCGGTCTGTTGTTTCCGGTTTTGTTAAACGCAATCGGCCTGTCGGCAACATTCTTCATTTTTACCGGGTTTGGCATCCTCTCCATCCTGTTTGTAAAAAAATTCGTACCAGAAACGAAGGGTCGGTCGCTTGAAGAAATTGAGCAAAGTTTCCATGCGCGGAAGGAGCGTTACTTTGCACGCAGAAGAAAATCAACCTTTAACCGGAGCAACCGGCCGCAGCACTTACATCACAGCGGCATGGACCGGTAAAAAATTTTTCGAAAAGGGTCCGGCGCGGGCCCTTTTCGCTTGTCCGAACATATAATAGAATAAGAAGTTTTTCCAAAAAGATGTAAAGTTTCCTGACGCCGAACAAGACAGTGTTTCAAAATAGGTGTATAATAGAAGTGAAAAATACAGATTTTACTGACTAAAGGAGGTGTTGTGAGATGTTCAACTGGCTGAAAAGAAAAAATTCAAAAGTGGTTACACTTGTTTCCCCGATAGCCGGCAATATGATTCCGTGCAAAGATACGGGCCAGCCAGGTAAGGGCATTGCCATCCAGCCGCTTGAAGGAAGGGTGCATTCGCCCGCAGCAGGAAGAATTACGCATATTTCTCCGGAAGATAACGCCATCAGTATATTGACAGACCAGGGGCTTGAAATTACAATTCGCCTCAATACAGAAGAAGCCGCTATGGAAAGTGAAGAATTTGTGATCATGGTCAAAGAAGGCGATCACATTACCGCCGGAACTCCGCTCATGGAATTTTCCTTTCAATTGACAGATGCCAAAACAGAAAATCTTTACTCCTCTGTCTCCGTTGCCAATATGGATCAAGTCGAAAGCATGGAAGTCCCGCCGGCTCAGACAATCGGCCTCGATGACTGGGTGATGCGGGTAAAAATGAAATCAGGGAACCGGGAATAATCTTTTTTAAAGAAGGTGGCTCCCATTTTTTACCGTTTGTTAAAAGGGACATAGAAATGCCGTAAAGGCTTTTGTTCTTTACGGCATTTTTGTGTGCATTGTAGAAAAATCGTTAAAATTGCTTTTCCGTGGCTGTGGTATGGTGAAAACAGGAGGTCGATCGCCATGCCAAAAAGGGAGTTAAACAACGGGCCGGTCATCCAAAAAGAAAAGGAAACCGTGTCACAAATGATTGCCATTTATTGCCGGAAAAAACACCACCGCAAGACGCTTTGTGAAGAATGCCTCGATTTACAAAACTACTGCTTAAAAAGGCTTTCCTACTGCCGGTTTGGCGAGGAAAAAAGCGCGTGTTCCAACTGCAAGGTCCATTGCTACCGGAAAGACTACCGTGAAAAAATCAGGGCGGTCATGCGTTTTTCCGGCCCGTGGATGCTTTTGTACCATCCCGTTTTTTCCATCCGGCATTTATTAAAAAAATAAGTTTGGGTGATGCATGATTTGTAAATGATTTTGTATGTGTAAAATTTTACTCGAAGGGGCAAATGAGTGGAAAAAAATGGGAAGACACTCTATCATCTAAATGTACACAGCTAAATGAACATCTAGAGAGAGG